>Ga0325404_1000105_pt1 | contig 77223 bp, 44 predicted proteins | sample PopdelMetagenome_18_FD_205664 | JGI IMG/M metagenome (GOLD analysis project Ga0325404, IMG submission 205664) | Populus deltoides microbial communities from Bellville, Georgia, United States - Xylem-Control-R1 | ecosystem: Host-associated > Plants > Phyllosphere > Stem > Wood/Secondary xylem...
TACAAGGAGTATGGGCATATTGCCCGCAATTGTGGCAAGAAATTCTGCAATTACTGTAAGCAGAATCGGAATGGACACATTATTAAAGAATGTTTTACACGTCCAGAAAATTAGAGAGCACAAGCTTTTCAAGCTACTGTTACAAACCATCAGATTTCTGGTTCTACTGGTTCTACTTCCACAACCACTAGCATCAACCAGCCCACTGTCACTCCAGAAATGGTACAACAAATGATTTTCACTGCATTCTCTACGCTTGGACTTCAGGGTCAAGGTAATACTGTCTCTTCTTCTTGGATTGTTGATTCTGGAGCATCCAATCATATGACTGGCTCATCTGATTTGTTATGTGATCTTCGGGAATATAGTGGCACAAAATATTCAAATTGCTAATAGTAGTAATCTTTCGATTGTAGCCATTGGTGATATTGGACCTACTTTTCCTCATGTATTTGTTTCTCCTAGGCTGTCTACTAATTTAATTTCTGTTGGACAAATGGTGGATAATAACTGGGATGTGCATCTCTCTCGTAATGGTTGTCTTGTGCAGGATCAAGTATCCAGGAAGGTGATCGCGAGGGGGACTAAAGTGAAAAGATTATTTTTGTTGCAATTTACTATTCCTAAAGCTGTCTTTAGCTTCTGTTATTGTTGAAAATAAGGCAGCAGATTGGCATAAATGATTGGGCCATCCAAATAATGTTATTTTGTCTAATTTAATAAAGCGTGGTTTTCTTGGTCACAAAGGCAGGGGTTCTACTCGTAGCTTGTCTTTTGATTGCTCTACTTGCAAACTAGGGAAAAGTAAAACCTTACCTTTCTCTGCTTTTGGCAGTCGTGTTAATACATGTTTTGAGATTGTACACTCTGATGTTTAGGGTATTGCTACTGTTATTTCACATGCACAACATAAATATTTTGTGACCTTCATTGATGATTACAGTCATTTTACTTAGATCTATTTTCTGCGCACCAAAGCTGAGGTTTTCACTACTTTCCAAACCTTTCTAGCTTATATTGAGACACAATTCTCGACTTGCATTAAGGTGTTCCAGTCTGATAATGGTGGTGAATATATATCACATGAATTTTAGGCTCTCCTGCAACAGAAAGGTATCATCTTGCAATGATCATGTCCTTATACCCCTCAACAGAATGGGGTGGCTGAACGTAAAAATCGTCACTTGCTGGATATGGTTCGTACGTTGCTTTTAGAGTCTTTAGTTCCACCTAAATTTTGGGTGGAAGCTTTATCTACTGCAGTGTATTTGATTAATCGTCTGCCTTCTCAACAATTAAATTTTGATTATCCTTACTATCGTCTTTTTGGAATGCATCCTGACTACCACAATTTACATACATTTGGTTGTGTTTGCTTTGTTCACTTGCCTTCTCATGAGCGTCACAAGCTTACAGATCAGTCAGCAAGGTGTGCTTTTATGGGTTATAGCACTGGTCAAAAAGGTTTTTTATGTTATGATGCTGTTACTAATCGTCTGTGTATGTCCAGAAATGTGATTTTTTTAACATGAGTGCTATTTTCAGCAACACGTATCTTGTTCCAATGGTGTTTTGCTTCCTACCTTTGATGATATCTCACAACCAGTTCCGCAGTATCAACCCGGTTTTGTTTATTCGCGAAGACAGCCCTCGGCATCACAAATCCTTCCCGACACTGATCCAGTTGCTGCTTTAGTTGCTCTTCGACGATCTTCTTGCATTTGTTGTCCTCCTGGTCGGTATAGTTTCTCTGCTATTTTAAATGATACTACAGTTCCTACCTCTTATTCTCAGGCAACTAAACATGCATGTTGGAAAAACGCTATGCAAGAAGAACTTTAGGCTTTTGCGGAGAATCATACTTGGGATATTGTTCCTTGTACTACTGGTGTCAAGCCCATTGGTTGTAAATGGGTATATTCCATTAAGTTGCGGTCTGATGGCTCTCTTGACAGATATAAAGCGAGGTTGGTGGCACTCGGTAACCGTCGGGAGTATGGGATAGACTATGAGGAAACCTTTGCGCCTGTTGCAAAGATGACAACTGTGCGACTTATTATAGCCATTGCTGCTTCTAAGGGCTGGTCATTGCGATAGATGGATGTTAAGAATGCTTTTTTGCATGGAGATCTTCAGGAAGAGATATATATGACTCCACCACCAGGGTTCTTTTCTACAACATCTGCTGATGTTTGTAAGCTAAAACGATCTCTCTATGGTTTGAAACAAGCCCCACATGCTTGGTTTGATAAGTTCCGCTCCATGCTTCTTGGCTTCTCCTTTGTCTAGAGTCAGTATGATTCCTCTTTGTTCCTTTGCAAGACTACTAACGGAATCATCTTGCTCTTGGTATATGTTGATGATATCGTTATTACAAGGACTGACACTGCATTGATTTTTCAGCTTCAAGAACGTCTTCAGTCTTCTTTTCATATGAAGGACTTGGGTCCTCTACAGTATTTTTTTTTAAGTCTTGAGGTGCATTCTACTACTACTAGTATTTTTCTACATCAACATAAATACATCCAAGAGTTAATTGCTTTGGTTGGTCTTCAAGAAGGTCGTTCAGTTGATACTCCCTTGGAAGTGAATGTTAAATATCGTCGTGATGAGGGTGATTTTCTATATGATCCCTCTTTATATAGGCAACTGGTAAAGAGTCTGAACTATCTCACTATCACTCGGCCTGATATTTCCTTTGCTATTCAACAAGTTAGCCAATTTATACAAGCACCTACACACCTCCATCTCCGTCTGGCCGTTGTTCATCGCATTGTTCGCTATTTGCATGGCACTTCTGCTCGAGGACTTTTCTTCCTTCAGGATTCTCCTATTCGTTTGGTTGCATATAGTGATGTTGATTGGGCTGGTTGTTCTGACACTCGACGTTCCATTATTGGGTGGTGTATGTTTCTTGGTAACTCTCTTGTTTCTTGGAAAAGCAAGAAGCAACATCGGGTGTCTAAGTCCTCCACTGAGTCTGAATATCGTGCTATGTCCTTTGCCTGTTCTGAAATTATTTGGCTACGGGGGCTCTTAGGTGAGCTTGGATTTCCTCAAGTAGAGCTTACTCCACTTCATGCAGATAATACTAGTGTCATTCAGATTGCTGCTAACCCGGTATTTCATGAGCGTACTAAGCACATTGAAGTAGATTGTCATTCTATTCGTGAAACATATGATGCTCGTGTTATCTCTCTTCCGCATATCTCCACTACTCTCCAGATTGTCGATGTGTTCACTAAGGCTCTCTCCAAGCACCGACATCACTTTCTTGTTGATAAATTGATGCTTCTTGATCATATAACATCAATTTGAGGGGGGATATCAGTGGCAGAAATTATGGATTAGAATTACAGAAATTATGGCTACAATTATGAGATTTATTTTACCATAATTAGTGTATTAAGCTTTATATATGTTCTTACCTATATTAGAATATTAGCGGTTAGTGTATTAACTGTTTATATTTTCTTGCCTAAATAGATTGTACAGCAACTCTTATTCAATAGAAAGGATCCTCATGGTGAAGGACATTCAGCCAATTACTCAAATTTGTTAGTCCTTTCTCCATTGATGGAGATGATATCAAAGAGGAATTTTTATGAAAATATAAAAAATGACAGCAGATCCCTGTGACATCAACTAGAGGCTCAAAATAAAGGAAAGCCCCAAAATGGCATGGATGGTTAAGGTAGAAAGGCTTAAATTTTTTTTAATAGGTAACTGATCTAGATTAAAGAAACTACCCAAAAAAAAACAGAGTAACCCTACTTGAACAAAAAAGTATAGAAAATAAAACTAAAGTTCCAACCACCCCGGGTCATCACAACTCACAAGTACCCAGACAATTATTTTTTTTCTATTTTCCAGGGAAGCTCTTACATGAACCTTGAACTTTAGAAAAAGGCTTTGGGCAATAAAAATCAAATATCAATACAAGAAAACATATGAGAGTCTACCAAATAATGCATCAAAAACTTCACAACTTCACAAGCATAAAACTTTGCTTGTGTTTCTTCAGGAACCAAAGGATATGCAACTCCTCAAGCTTACAGAAACATTATAGAACTTCTCTCTCCCATGAGAAGGCGACAGTTTCTCATTGTGCATGAATGAGAAACGGTTTCTATGCAGGGAACTGTTCATGAGAACTTAAACCCTTGTTGCCTCACACTTATAGGTCACATAAATGCTATGAAAAGCCCATCTGAAGTCTCACTTCAAGAAAGGTCTCCTATGAGTGTGATTGTAATCTAATGGAGTCAGAGGTCATCATGATAATGGACTGATGATCATAACTACAAACACACGAGAGTGTCAAAGCATTACATATAAGCCAAAAACAAGCACACAAGGGCCACTATTTCCATTTTTAATAATACTCCTTTTGTACACTGGAAAAAGAAAAAGTAGAGCTTCTTTCACTGATATCATCATTTTTAAAAAAACAATATAAAAGCTTTAGCTATAACACATAGGCCATGAAAGAAATAAAAAAGCGCTTGAATGTCTTACTTTGCAAGCGTCGGAAACTTTATGCATTCCCTTAGCATAAGCCCGCAATTCAAGGCAATTTCCTTGTTATCATAGCTGTTCAAAGGGGAAAACATTAAATCTCATACCAAATCAACCTACTGAAATTTGTTATTCACAGTGACTCCACATGAAAAGGGAATGCAGAAAACAAAAGAATAAAAATTAATGTATTTTTGCAGCTGTCATTTCCAGATTAAGAAAAATTAAGAACCCTACTAGGGGTCAAATTTCGGTTTTCCATCCTCTGGTTGCGACTCCTAGAAACCCTGCTAGTGTCTCTCTCATATTTTCTACAATTTCCAACAACTCGAAACCCTTGTTCCAACCATCAAATAATGAGTATGCTTTATGTTTTCTGACAGAGAAAATAATCATGAAACAAACAACTTAAGGCACAAAAATAACACACCTCTTATGGTTCTTTAGGCATGCCAATTTTGACACATCGCTGACTGTGGTAGCATTCTCTTACGACACCCTTGTAACAAAATTTTAGAAGGACATTTGACATCAGTTATTCTCTTCTTTCTTTCTTTCTTTCTTTCTTTCTTTTTGAATAATGCCATTTAGAATTACATTTTTGTAATACATACAAAACTACAGTTCTTTTAGATGAAAGAAACCTGTTTCCTTCTTAAGCAGAAAATGCATTCACATGGCAGTACTCAAGAAGGCTACAAAGAGATTAGAAACCCATACAATAAAGAGATAATCACAATAAACCAAAGACCTATAACTCAAAAGTGCACAAGACACACCAATATCGTTTCTTAATCCAAGCATAAAAACAAGAATTATATGCTTACCATACAACAAGAAAGTCTAGAAATTCAAAATGGTTCTCTATGTATTCTACAGAGCAGTATCTTGAGTCAACCTTTTGCTTCAACAATATAGACCAACAATGGACTAAATCCTTTCTTGCCTAAATTTCAAGAAACAAAAACAGTCATAATCTGCGCAACGAAAAATACAGAATACATGCACGAGTGAATGATAGGAATGGGGTAGCAGCAGCACTTACTTCCCATCCCAAATTAGGTAACTTGTGAATCATAAGAGCAAGAACATCCTCTTTGCAAACTTCAAGTGCTAATTGGGAAACTTGATCCGTATTCGGTTCAACCTCCCCATCTCCACACAGCATACATCTCAATGACACAAAATTCTTCTCTACTTCTTCCATTGCCTGTTATAACTTTCAAAGTATCAATCAATCAATTATATAACAATCCTTCCAGTATCACTGAAAGGCAATTCATGAACCAATTGCATTTCAATAGCATCATAACAAATAGTTACTTAATGACATCAATATATACTGACCAGCAACAGATTTTATATGAACATTTCTCATAATTACATCAACAAAACAGTAATTTAGATGTAAATTAATATGCGATTCATCATGCATAAATCAAATACCAAGCAAAATAAAATTAAAATTAAAATAAAATAAAAATGAGAGGGAGAGAGAGAGAGACCTTCTCAAGGGCTTTAACTTCAACAACGGTTTTGGTATCAAGAGCCACGAGGCTATCTTTCATTGCTTTCACCACTTCCTGTGGTGTTTTTGGCCGTGACGCTTTGAAGAATGAAAACGACATCTCGTCGACCGAGCGATAAGAAAAGCAAAAGCTATTCCTTATCACTCAGGCTTTGTTCCTCTGATAAATTTCTGCATCTGTCTGCCTGTGTTTCCTTCAACAGTGAGAGATAGATTTGGGTTTAAAAATTTGGCAGCAGAAATTAGAGAGAGAGAGAGAGAGAGAGAGAGAGAGAGTCAGGGAATGCAGTAGTAGAATTGAAAGAATGTTAACCGGAAGACAGCTTCGATGTTACGTTTTCTCACAATATTTTACCTAATCTGCCTGAAAGGGTTCTTTCTTTCCGAGTGTATCAACATTTTCGATTTTTATAATTAGGTGTGTCGAACTTTTGTTTTTTTATTATTTATGTGGTTCATGTTTTTTGTATTTTAAAAATATCTTTAAAAATTTTTAATTTTTTATTTTAAATTAATATTTATTTTTAATGTTTTTAGATCATTTTAATGTGTTGATATTAAAAATAATTTTTAAAAAATAAAAAAAATTATTTTAATACATTTCTAAATAAAAATTTTTTAAAAAAATAACCGCAATCATATTTATAGATTTTTATTCAATGTTTGTTAAAACTTTTGTGTACTTATATGTTAAAATGATTATATCAACATAAAAATACTTTTAAAAAATTTAAGAATCATCTTTGATTTAATTTAAAATTTTTTATGAAATTTTATATATGAAACTATTTTATTGTATATCAAGAAAATAAAATTTAATCTCTAAAAATAATATAAAAATAAATTTAAAATCAACTTATCTTATTTATTTCTCTAAAAATAAAAATAAAATATACATTAGTGTATTTGATATAAAAAAATTATAATTTCTTTCAAATTCGAGAGAATATCACAATTTAGTGTATTTGATAATATGATATATGATATTTTTCAAAAGTATTTTTTAATTGAAAATTTATCAACAATAATGTTTTTTATTTTTTTTAATTTTAAACATTAACTTATCAAAAAAAAATTAAAAAACATTAATTTAATATTATTTAAGATATAAAACAATTTAAAAAACATTTTAAAAGTCAAAAGTTAACACAATACCAAACTGTGATTTATTTGTCTAATTAAAAGGACGAAAAACAAGTGGAGGAGAGGCCATTCAACTTGATTATGCCTTAACTTGATTGCTAATTATGAAAATAAAATAAAATAAAAAATTATATATAAAAAAACCAGATATCTAATTATGAAAATAAAATAAAATAAAAATGCAAACACTTTAATATTTTCTTATTCAATAACTTCAATGTGGTCCCGTTAGAAACTAGCAGCGGAAACCAAACCATCACTGCCAGGTCAACCGTGACATCACTATAGCGATACTTGTGTCCTTAAAAAAGGAATTTAATATTTTTATTCAAAAGAAAAGAAAAGTAAAAACTCCAGCATGATTATCCTTTTACTTTCTTTATTCTTTTGAATAACGACTAGGGATTGAAAATAATTTAGACAAAATGATAGAGAAAATAAGAAAGGAAAATATTTTCAGAAGAGAGATAGTAGAAAATAATTAAAAGAGAATAAAAATGAAAATATTCTAAAACTTACAAAAAAAAATTAAATAATACTAGCTATTATCTAAAGCAAATCCATAATTAATAAAAAAGTATAAAACATATTTAGGTATAAAAAAACACGGTTTAAAAAGTAAAACTAAGGGTTTGTTTTTTTTATATATTTCAAAAGTGTTTTTAAACTTTGCTTCAAATTAATATTTTTGAAGTATTTTTATATTATTTTGATGTGCTGATATTAAAAATAATTATTTTGATATATTTATGAGTAAAATACATTTTGAAAAACAACCGCAACCCCACTTCCAAACACCCTCTAAAAACATTAGCAAAACATAGTGGTCTTCGACTCATTAAAATGTGAATTGTAACAATGTAATGGAAAAAAAATGACCTGAAACACCTTTTTTTTTTAACAAAGTAAAATGACTTTGTTATTTTTAAAAGCTAAAAAATATATACTTTTTGTATGGGAGTTTTTTTATTTTCAATTTTTTTCATAATAAAATGGTGTTAATACCCTTAAAAGCAAACAAAATATTAACATTGCAAAATGAGCTTTTTTGTCTTTTTTATTTTTTAGCACAATGAAATGACTTTTTCAGCTTTATTTTTTAGCACAATAAAATGACTTTGTCTTAAAAGCAAAAGGAATATTAACCTTGAAATAGCTTTTTCATCTTTCTTTTTTTTTTTAAAGTGAAATGACATAATTACCTTCAAATAAAAAATTATAAAGTTTGTTTCCAAAGAAGTTTTCATCTTTTCTTAATGGTTTTTTTTGTTATGTTAATGTTCACCTAGGGAATGTTTGGGAATATAACAAATATAAATATTATTAAAAAAAATTGTTGACACATTATATTTTGTGCATGAACGGCACATGTGGAGCTGTCTAGTAACCAAACATCATCTTTTTACAGCGGCGTTGAAGTCAACATGGTGGCTCCTCTATGATACAATGACGTGTGTGGTCAACAGTCCTTAGGTTTGGCATCGGTAGCCTTTTTTTCTTTTTTTTCTCTCCCATTCTCATTTTTCACGATTGACCCTTCAAAATCTCAAGGCAACCCTTCAATTGTTTTCTCCTTCAGATTTAGTCATTATTCTTTTGATTATTATTTATCTTATATAAAATAATTTATCAAACTACAATTTTTTTTTAATTTCATCATCTTTTAATTCTTCATATATCAGATTTGTTCTCAATTCTTTTAAATGCTCTCTATTCTTTTAATTGCTATTTTTTTTATTTGAGATACTTTTTGAAAGAAAAACTATTCTAAGCATCTTATAGTTTACTCTATTTTACTTCTTGCCTTCATTGTTTTGAAAATTATATAAAACATCTTTCATTAACAAAAATTTCCAAATTAATCAAAAAAACCCTATATATATATATATATATATATATATATATATATTAGAAAACCTGAAAACCTAATCCTTCTATCTTTTCACCTTACGACTTCTTCTTTCTCAATTTAGAATAAAAAACTCTCATCTATTGAAAAGAAGCCAAGATCTATCCAGAAATCAATTTCCTAGTGGTCCTAAATTTTTAGTCTCTCATTAAGTCATTGACCTAATGGAATTATTTGTCTATGTCCTTAATTATCCTACTTCACTTGATCGGCTGATGGTGTTATTAATTTTAAAGGCGTTGCTGGAGTCGCAATCACCTCCATCATAAAGTGCCGATTGAGTGAGAGAGCAGTAATGGTGGTTAGGGATTTTCAAGCGATTCTTGCCAGGATTGTTGCCATTTAATCTACCTCTAAGCCTTAGATCTAGGTTTTATGGGTTTGGCTCTTTATTAGGTTTTCATTTTTCCTTTGATTTTTAGTTGAAGTCGCCCAATATGCTTGTTCTATAAATTCTAGGTTTTTTCTTTTTTTCTATTTTAATTTTTTTATGATGTTTGCATCTGAAATTCTTGGAATGGTTTTTTGTTTCGTTGAATTTCAATCTCCCACATATGGGGTGTGTTACTGTTTTTATTATTAGATCTTATTTTTTCCATAAACTTGAATGTTGAGCTTCAAGTTATAAGGAGTAAGGTTCAGATAGCTTGGTAGATGGGATTTACTAAAGTGATAACAGAAGTGGATTATGAAGCAGGACTAAGTTTCTCCAGTGTTGGGCTCTTACGATGATGTATGCTAGATCTTGGCAAATCAATTTGAAGCTTATCTTTCATTAAGGTAATTGAATCCTTTATCATTAGTTGTGCTAATGTTACTTTTTTTTAGCTTTGTGTTATTAATTGAGTCAACTGAATCTTATCTCATATGATTTTAGCCAAATTAGATATAGTTCAATGGGTTTAGCTAAAAGAATATGATCTATTAACACAACTTTCCAACCATTAAAATCTCTGAAAAATATAGAATCTTAGATAAAGTCTGCAAAATTAGATGTGTCAAACAACTTTAGTCTTGAAAAGAAAAGGTTGTTGCTTGATGAAGATGATAATTATGGATTGATGAAGAAGATTGGTCTCGGGTGAAAAAGGGGTTGTGTTTGCTTGATTAAAAAAAAAAGACTGTGGTGTGGGTGGTGAATGGTTAAGAAGAGACAATTTTGTTTTTGGTGTTTTTTTATTTTCAATATTGTTTATGAATGAGGACTAAAAAAAATTCTAGTGTTGGTAGCGGATTGGAAAAGGAAGTAAATGGTGAAGAGAGGCTATTTTTCTTCCTTTCATATATTTTTAGGGTTTCTATATTAGATTTCCAAATTATAAACTATAGAATGTAAAGTACAAATTTTAAAAGAATAGAGATGAAGTGAAAAAACGACTAAACTATAAAACGGTTAGAGTATTTTTTTTCCTTTTTAAAATGGAATTATTTTTGCAATTTCCTCCTCCTTTAGTTTTTTTCCTATCAAATTTGATCCTCATTATTTTGATTTATATTTTCTTACTTTAGCAAATTATTTAAATTGTTATTTTTTCCAGTTTAATCCTTGAACATTAAATTGGTTTGGAATTAAGTTTCTTGATTGAGTCCGAGTTTAGGATTTCACAGGTTTTAAATTTGAGAAATAAACCGAGGTTTAAGAGATTTGCTTGATTTTTCTTATTTTTTAGTCATTTTTTATAGCTCATGTTATTTTAGTTTCATCATTTAACATTTGTTTAATTGAAGATTAGGATCCGTTATTTGTTTTTGCTTTATATTAGGTTTTTAACTGATTTTGAAAATAACTCAGGTTATCTCACCCTTCAATATTAGATTGTTATGATTCGGCCTCATAGTTTTGTTCGACTTGTTTTTTATGAGATTACCTCAATATCACAACCAAGTCACGAGTTTGCATGCCGACATAGGTGTACTTAGATCAATTTTCTTATTTTTTTCCTTTCATTTCATCTTTCAATATTTTGTTTATTAGAGATTGAGCTTTGAGTTTTTTCTATTTTACTTTCTATGAGGTTATCACATTCTTATTTAATTTCTTATTTGTTATTAGATAAAATCCTTTAGCATTTTTTTAAAAAAAAATTAATTATTTCAATTTTATATTTCAACATTTAATTGATTGAGAGTTCATCTCATGCTTTTTTTTTTGTTTCCTTTCTAAAGGGGTTTTCCAATCTTATATTCATGATCGCGTGGTTAGTGAGTTAACCTAGTTTAACTCGTGTTTTTTTCATTGCATTTTAAAGAAATTAGTTTCACATTTCCGCATTTGGTTATTTAATAATTAATCTTAATGATTTTATTCAATTTACTTTTAAAGGGGTAACCTCGATGTCATGGCCAAGTCGTATATTTAGCGTGCTAACTTGATTAGGTTTGGGTCAGGTTTTTTAACCTTTTATTGTTGTCAGTTTTTTTTTTACTTTAATTATTGTTGTACTTTTTTAGTCATGTTATTAAATTAGTTGAGTTTATTAAACTCAATTGAGTCAATGATTAGAGTCTCAAATTTGTTTTTGCTTTTTAAAAATATTTACATCGACTTGGCATCTTTTTATTACATCAAAAGAAAATTAGGTCGGCCTCCAGCGTACACTGTTCCACCTATCTAGTTAAATACTATTTAATTATACTAGTCATTAGTTTTACACATTATCATTATTAACAAAAAAAAATTTGATTGGCATAAAGGATTCATTGTTCTTAGATAAAGATCACTATTCACCACTCTAATATAATTGTTATTTTGCCCTTAAAAAAATCAATGAACTTGCTATTAGGGATAATACAATTTTTTTTGCGAGATCCATTAATCATTACAAGATTGATCAAGAATAATTCAGTCTTTTGACCTCCTATGAGCATAATATAAAGATTAAATTACCTTTAAAAGCAAAAAGAAATAAATAAAAAGGTTGACCAGGGACAATTTGATCTTTTTATATTTTAAAAGCATAATGTAGAAACTATATTACCCTTAAAAGCAAAAAATTTCAAACTTGTATCAAACAGTTTTTATGGTATTTTCAAACTGTTTTTTTTTTTTTTACTTAACAAGTTAACTATGAGTGATTTAGTCTTTTGATATATATTATATAATTTTAAAAACAAAAGAGGTTGGCGCGTGTGACGCTCGCGCTAGCGAGTGGAAGGGTTAGAAACGTGTCATGCATGATTTCCGTAGTGGTGTGGCTCGTGTACACGAAGGCACATTGGTTGGGCTCCTGTGGAATTTTTTTCTTTTCCTCCCTCTTTTCTCTTTATTCTCCTTGCTAAAATATAAATGTGTCATTTCATTTGTTAGTTGTATCCAATTTGGTCTTCATTCCTTTTATTGCTATTAGTTATTTTATTTTTTGATTGATTTTTTTTCTTTAATTTTGTTTCTTAACATTTAGTTTCATTTAATTTTTATATCAAATTTAGTCCTTATTCTTTTGATTGTTGTTTGTTTTTTTTATTATTTTCCTAATTGAATTTTATTTTTAATTTCACCCCTTATCATTTCATTTTAAATTATTTTTATATCAAATTTAGTCTCAATTCTTTTTGTTGCTATTTATTTTGTTTTGAATTTATTTTGTTTTTTGTTTTTTGTTTTTTTATAATTTCATCCCTTAACATTTCATTGATTTCAAATTCTTCTTCACTATTTTTTAAGGTTTGCCTTCTATGGAGTTAGTTTCAGGCTCATGACCATGGTCGCGGGTTTTTAAGGTTAACACTGGTTGACTTTGGTTCTTTTTTAATTATTTTTTCAATTTTATCTATCAACAATTGATTTATTTGGAGTTGTTCTTCTTGCTTTCTTTCCACTTTCTCTTATGGGGTTATCCCAATCATGTTCTCATGATTGTAAGTTTAACAAGTTATCTCGGGTTGACTTAGATATTTTTTTGTTGTTTTTTTAATTATCTTTTTTTATTTTGGTTGTTTGATAATTAAATTTTATAGTTTCACTCAATTTTATTTCAACGAGGTTACTTAGTATCACGATCAGGTCGTATATTTGGAATGTTAACTCATATGGGCTCGAGTTGTTTTTGTACCTTTTTTACACGATTAATTTTTTTTTCAGTTTATTTATTATCATTGCATTTTTTTCATATTATTTAAATAATCCAAGCTTATTAAATCTATTTGAGTCAATGACCAGACTCTTCAATTTTGTTTTGCTTTTTTAGGAACTCTTGCATCGCCTTAACATCATTTTGTTTCGTTGAAAAAAATTTAGGTTGTCTTGTGGGGTAGCGCGAGCCCTCTATTCAGTAGAAAAACTAAGAGCCATAAATGATTTATCGTGGCTTATAAGAGGAATCATCGTGGACTTGTACAGTGGTTTCTTTTTTTTGTTCTTCAATTCTTTTCTTTGATTTGTTCTTTAACATTGTGTTGATTTGGAATTGGTCTTGATGATTTTTTTATGCTTGTATATGAGGATCTTGCGGTGTCGAGAAAATATTTTGTTGCTTGATTAATACCTGATTTAGCAAAATAAAATAAAAATTATGTTGATATAAAACAAATAATCTTTAAATGACTAAAATTAAAACTAAAACAAATATAGTGAGTTGAAGTCAACTAGCAAAGAAACTTGGTTGACGTGTGAAGGAAGTTATTGTATTCTAGTGCACATGTGGCTTCCCATAATGATTGTACACCAGCTTCCTTAGTGGTGTTGAGAGTGGCGCGATGAAGGCTTTCACGCGAGGTAGCCCGTGTCGGTGGAGTGGAGATAATGAGGCTTTAATGATATTTTTTTATTCTCTTTCCTCTTTTCTTTGTCCTATTCTTAGGATTCATGATGCTCTAGCCAAAATTGAAAGCTATCATGTTAAATTGTTTTTATGTAAAATTTTATCCTCGCTCTTTTACTTGTTGTATTTTACTTTAGGTACTTTTTTTAAATTGATTTTTTTAGTTTCTTCATTCAATATTGAGTTGGTTAGGAATTGGACCTCAAAATGTTTTTTGATAGGGTGATCTCGGTTTCATAATCCAGGTCACAAGTTCAAAATGTTAACACGAGTTGACAACAATTATTGTTTTAGATATGTTTTACCCTATTTTTTTTCAATTTAATCATTTAACATTGAGTTATTAGGCTTCACTTTTCTTTTTATCAGGTTATCTCGGTTTCATTATCTAGGTCGCAGGGATTAACTGGGTTGACTTAAGTATTTTTTATTTTATTTTTTAAGACTGAGTATTTTTACGATTTCATCCTTCAATATTTGATTGGTTTGAAAATTAGGCTTCATAACTTTTCATGTTTTGCTTTCTATTAGGTTATCTCATTTATATGATTACCTTACGAGGTTTGACATGCTAACTTGAGTTAACTCATGTCGTTTTTTTATCCTTTTTTTAAAAAAATTATCCTTCAACATTGGTCTGTCTAGGAATTAAGCGTAGTAATTTTTTTTTCTTTTGACAAGCATTCTTTTTGTGCAGGCCATCATGATCACTTTTTTTTTTAATTTTTATTTTGGCTCACTTACTATTGTTGTTTTTTTTATCATATAATTAAATAAAACTAACTTATTGGACCCAATTAGGTCTATGACCCGAGTCGCATATTTTTCTTACTTCTTTAAAACACACTAGCAATGTCTAAACATCATTTTTTTTACGTTAAATAAATTTTCATTCAGCCCGTGATGTATCTTGATCCACCTATCTAGTAAAAAAAAACCTAAAATACACAGGTAAAAAATGTACAAACATTGTGGCATGTGGGTGTTTTCATTGTGGATCTGGACGATGTTTTCAATTTTTTTCAATTTTTTTGGTTATCTAATTTCTTTTTAATGTGGTCCTTTGATGTTTAATTTATTTAGGATCGAGATTGAAAATTTATTTCGATTGACTTCGCAAGATTTCTAGCAAAGTTGAAAAGAGTTATGATATTAAGTTGATGCTGATTTGACAAAATTAAATTAAATTTTCTTGATTAAACATAATTAAAACTCCGAGAATCAAAATAGATGGTGAAACAAATTCCCATACACTTTTTTAACTATAGCTAAGGCATAATTTTAGCCTTTTGAATCCCTAAAGTTTTTTTTTTATTTTTAATCCATGTATTATGAGGTTTTTATATTTTAGTCAAAAACTTTATTTTCTTTGCATTTAAGAGTTCGAGAGAGAAGACAAAGGGTTGCCAAAAAATAGGAGTGGAGAAAAGAAATCATTATTGATGTCAACAGGTCTCATTGAACGAGAGAAGTTTCATAGGTTTTTTCCCATTATCTGGTCAACAAAAAGAGATCAAGGTTGAGAAATCAATTTTTTTTTGCTTAATTTTGTATTTTTTGACCAATTTAAAGGTGTTATAGGATAAGAAATTGGTTCGTTGAGCTTTTAATAGTAGTTTTCTAGGTTTTTTTATGTTACAATAGGTGGGGAAATAATTTAGAAAATGTTAACCATTGTTGTTAACTCCAAAAACACTATTCCATTTTGTTTTTCTTTTTTCCTAACCATATAGAACTATGGCTGAGTGTATTTTTACAAATTTCGTACGCTTACATGCCTGCATTACTGGGTATCCGGATTTTGTAATATCAACGAGATCAACAATGCAAGGTCATGTTCACATAGGGTGCCTCTCCATGTTAGATGCTGCGGGTGATCATTAGCTTTTGAACTGCCAAAAATATTAATCCATCTAAAATCCCAAGAACTACTGATTGGCTCGTGATCCGATGACAATAGAGCTTGTAAAGAAAAGAAATGATTTTTGAATTATAGATAAAATAGTTAAAATTGTTAATTCAATTGATCAATTCTGCTAGTATTCAAAAATAATATAAATAAATTCAATTATAAAATTTAGTATTTTATTTCAAACTTAAAAATTACATTAAATTACATCATCAGTTAAAATCAATTCCACATGTGATTTGATTTGATTATAAACAAGTGGTAAGAAGAAAAAAAATATTTAGTTAATTCTGTTATTTTTTTTCCTTGAAATTTTGGTTTTAGTAGTAGATTAATAAAAAAATTTATGATTTTTTTTATACCACTCGATTTTTTTTATATTTAGATCATGCATTTCTTTTATACCCTTCATATTTGTTTTCCTTTTATAAAAAAAATATTTAATCATTTTTCTATGCACTCAAGATTTTATTATTATGCAATCAAATAAAAAAACAATTCCAAAAAATAAAGTTATCAATCCTAATGAAATTATGTGTTTTACTGTTCTCAGATCAATCTAAAATATTACCATGTTAATATTTAAAAAAACTATATTAAAACTTCATCATCTTTTATTTTTTTAAATTAAATTATGTTTTTTCTACATTTATCGGATTACACTTTGACGTGTTTAGTTAAAAACATATTTGAAAGCGTGGTTGTGGTTGCTTTTCAAAATGCTTTTCACTCGAAAATATATCAAAACAATGCTTTTTTAATTTTTAAAAATAATTTTTGACATTAGCACATCAAAATGATCTAAAAATACTAAAAAATTTTAATTTTTTTAAAAAATTTTAAATTTTTTAAAACACAAAAACAAATAAAAAAAACTCAATAAACCTTTAGTTTTAACTAAAATTCATTGAAACATTAACTATGCCTGCAAATAGTTTTTTCGACTGCCGTGCGGCGAAGTGCGGATAAGTTAGATGCGGATAGTGATAGGATTCCTATTTTTTTGTTCTAATTTTTTTTTTCCTGCCCCGATCGTTTTACTTTTATTTACTGTTTCACAAAAACCCTTCTACTGGTAAAAAACATGATAGCAATGCACACTTTTTTTTCTTTTTTTATTATAAAAAAAATTATTTAACTCGATTAAGCATAAATAACTAATTAATAAATACTATAAAAAAAGAAAGACTCGCATATAAAAAAAATGACATGTCTGTTTTTATTATACTATAAAAAATATTCTTGAATCAATTTGTGTGATTCAAAATTACAATTCTTTTTAAATGATCTTTAAAATAAATCCCTTGCATTAATTTAATATATTCAAATAAATTTAAATTTAAATAAAGTTCATAACACTGATCTCAAAATTTAAATTTAGAGAGTATAGAGTTTGAAAAACTTTAACCATTACATCATTGAAAAAATAATGTAATTTCACTAGCAACATCAAAATTTAAAAAATTATTATTTTATTTTATTTTATAATAAATAATAAATAATACTTAAATAATATATACTTGATCTCTAATAAATAAAATATAAATATCTAAATTTATTATAAGTTTAACAATAAATTAGGTATGAATATAATAAAAAACCGACTTGTGCATATATTTTGCAATTCATAGATTGTGTTTGGTTCATGTTTCAGAATAAAAAAAATATAAAAATATATTTGATTGAAAAGAAAAAAATATAAAATATAAAAAGATTTTTAAAAATTTATATACTTTCAAAACATAAAGTATAATAAATATATTATTTTTGTCTTCAAAAATGATTCTTTAGGAGCGTGTTTTAAACTTTGTTTGGATACATTTTAAAAGTGTATTTACTTTAAAAAATATTAAATTTATGTTTTTTAATATTTTTTTAAATAGTTTTAATTTGTTGATATCAAAAATAAAAAATCATTTTAATACATTTTAAAATCAAAAAACATTTTTAAAAAGAATTATCCATTATAATATATACACTTACTTCACTTATTTATAACTAAAACACTAATAGGTAAGATCCCTTATCATTATGGTCTAACTGTCATTTTAAAAATTTTTAATTTTTTTTTAGTTTTAGATTAATTCTTTTACTTTTAAATTATTTTAATATACTAATATTAAAAATATTATTTTCATATATTTCCCATCAAAATATATATATTTTTTAATCTGTACCAAACTAAACACACGGTAAGCTGAAGAGAATGATCTAAAGAACGAGATTAGATTTCAGGCAACGGCATCGTTTCACAGCTTAACAAAATATCTCCGGAAGACAAGTGCACGTGCATCTCTCCTCTTCTCTGTGAGCTTCGCTCAAGAAGCAAATGGTTTTTTTCGTTATTTCCTTTTACCAAGTGACAACGAAGTCATGCCTAGCAGTTGCAGCATCAGAGCTCTCTGGATCCTCAACAGCCTCCACGCCGTCGTTTTATCTCGGTAACTCCTCCGTCGATATCAACCTTTCGTTCTCATAATAATAACAATAATTGCGATCACCGACTATTCTGCCCTATCGTGATCTTCTAATTAGGAAATTCCCGGTGGTGGAGAAGCAGTGGCGTGCTGCTTGTAAGACCATAAACGACACCTCAAAAGATGCAGAAGAAGATCCTCTCAAGTACACCGTTTTCCCCTTTCTCCCGAACGACGCCGAACTATCTTCCGCTTTTGTTGAGAGAAAGAAACGGTCAGTTTCGATTCTTAAAAATACCCTCTCCAGTCTCCTCCACTCTGTAATTATCGCAAGATTACTTTTAATTTATTAATGTTTAAATTGTGTAATCACAGTGAGGGATCATTGCGAGGATACGGTATTCGTGTGAATAATCAATCGGTCGAAGGGTCGGATTCATGGGTGGATGATCCGATTACGCGGCATATAATAAGTATTAATGTAGAGTCAAAGGAGAAGGGAGGAGAGAATCATTTGTTATGGCCTTTGATTTTGCATTTAAGGGGAAGTTATGTAATTCTCGTGTTGCCATTGGTTGAGCCGGTGCATTTGAAGGCCTACGCCAAGTTATGTAGGAAATCGGATTGTGGAAATGCTGTTGGAGTGGATGCAAGTTTGTCTTCTATCTTACTTGATACCCCTTCCATCACAGGGTATGGTAAGTTAACTTTTGAAAATAAATAAAATATTGACGACGATTTAAACTGGTTTTTTCATGGCGTGTGTATTCTCATTAACTGTTAGCTCAATGTTTGGTATGTGGGGATATTTACGATGGATTTACTAACTAGATAATGTAATGCGTGTAAAAAATATCTCGAGTTTGGTACTGGAATGATTTTAGAACTGTTTGCTCTGATGAGGAAATGAAATCAGATATTAGAAGGAAGATTATAAGGAAAATTGTCAACTGGTGATTGCTGGTCGCTGGGCACCGGGTGACAGTGTGCTTGTATAATATCTTTACTTTCCACGAATATATAGTTGCTACTTGTTAGTAGTGATCATCTTGTGGCTGTTAGTAGTGATCATCTAGTAACTATACGTGCAGGATTTTTTGTGTTGCAAATTGAGCTGTAAATCCTCCCAAATTGCTGTTCTAATCCCATAGAATAAACATTGGTTCAATTGATTCTTACCCTCTAATTTACACTTTGTCATGTGTACAAAACAGGCTTAAATGGATAAAAGGCTCACATAATTTTGTGGGCTGGACTTTGATATGGCAGTCAAATCGTTTTCAACTTTGAATTTTGAACTTGAGATCATGTGCTCACTTATTTTTTGTTACAGGGCATTCATGGTGGCACATGCTATTGGTGACATAATTGTGGGTGATGTGGTAGATCCGGATGTGGTTGTGAATGCAGCACCATCTGTGGGAGGGTTGTTGGATTCTTTAACTGGAAGCATAGGGATAGCAGGTATATCATCTAGGGCAAAACCTGTGGCTGCACCAGTTGCATCTGCAACACCCTCTGGCGCTGCTTCAATTGGGACTGTTACAGCCGATACTCCAAAACTTGGTTCAAAGCCCTTGGATAAAGATACACTTCGAAATTTCATCAGTAGCGCAATGCCATTTGGTTTGTTCTTTTAATTATGGTTTTGTTGGTATCAAACTTCTATAACATTTACTTTCTGGATCAGAATGTGAATTCCTAATTCTATTTGATGTGTTGGCTGTTTGTCTATCTTCTTTGCAGGTACTCCTTTAGATCTCAACTACTCCAATATTTTTGCTATCAAGGCTAATGGCTTTTCTTTGTCAGATCTGCCTCCTGCAGATCTCAAGCAACCAGCATGGAAACCATATCTTTTCAAAGGAAAGCAAAGAATATTTTTCACAATTCATGAGACTATTCATGCTGCCTTGTATGACCGGGAGGAGATTTCAGATACCATATCAGTCTCAGGTCAGATAAACTGTCGAGCAGAATTGGAAGGTTTGCCTGATGTATCACTTCCTTTGTCAGGATTGAACAAGGCTCATGTTGAGGTTTTATCATTCCATCCCTGTGCCCAAGTTTCAGAACATGGTGCTGATAAGCAAGCTGTGATGTTTTCTCCACCATTAGGCAATTTTGTTTTAGTGCGTTATCAGGCCAATTGTGGCTTTGGTCCTCCTATAAAAGGATTTTACCAATTGTCAATGGTCTCTGAAGATGAAGGCGCATTTTTATTCAAGTTGCATCTAATGGAGGGATATAAGGCTCCTTTGACTATGGAATTCTGTACAGTGACTATGCCTTTTCCAAGGAGAAGGGTTGTCTCTTTTGATGGGACCCCTTCTGTTGGAGCAGTTTTAACCACAGAGCACTCGATTGAATGGAAAATCATCCCAATTGGTCGGAGCCTTTCTGGGAAAAGTATTGAAGCAACTTTCCCTGGAACAGTTAGGTTTGCCCCATGGCAAATCCAAAGATTTCCTCCCTCTAATTCTGGCTTTGGAAAAATGGGTGATGAAGATAGTGATGTTGAGATAGAGAGTACAAGCAATATGGCAAATGTGGAGGAATTCTTGATGGAAAAAATTAGCAAGGATCTTCCTCCAGTTGATCTAGAGGAGCCATTTTGCTGGCAGGCATACAGATATGCTAAAGTATGTGCTTTGTCTCTATTTCTTTATCCTTTGATTAGTTTCATGGATTAGAGAAAACATCTTTCCTAATGCATAGCCTGTACTCCTTTCAATATGCTTTTACTTTTTACTAAACAAGGGATTGAATTTTGGTTTCTATTTTTAATATTTCTTACCTGGAAGTTTCTGCGCCTTCTTTGAAGTATATGGTTGTCTTTTGATATTTGTTACATAATCTTTTTGTTGTTTATAGTAATCGATTGACAATCATCATTCAGTAATCTGTTCTTTCCTTGGTTGCTTCTATATTTAAGTTGTTATTAATGTAGATGTAAACGATGAATAACAATGAATGGTTAGATACCATGTTGTAGTATCTTGCCATTGTATTGATTTATTATTTGCAGAATAAAATCTGTTGTTGTAATACTGAACTGAAATGTGTTTTTGGTTTGACATCACATTATGCTAGTACATTTCTAACTTGTTCATTACAGGTATCTTTCAAGATAGCTGGGGCTTCATTATCCAAGATGTCCATCGATCCTAAATCGGTAAGTTTGTTACTCCTTTTAACTTTCTTCTTGCGGTTAGTTACAATTGGCAGTTGATTATCTTGTGTGATCTAACAACTCAAATTCACATGTCAAGAATAGTATCATTTACCCTATTTTAATAATTTAGGCCTTCTGCTATGTGGTCCTTTCAGAGATCGCGTCCTGCTGTAATAAATGACAAACTGTAACTTTTCACCTTATTTAGATCAAGTAATTGTTGTGGTGCGTGCTTCGCGTGTCATTCGCATGTCATTCGTGTCGTTTTCTCCTATTTAGTTGAGTGGAGTACTAATACATAAGAGACTATTTAGCAATGGCTTAAATTATATTTATTAGTTCTCTAATCTAATCAATGACTTATATATAGTGTTGTCAAAAGGCACTGAGGCGCTCCAGGCGAGGCGAGGCCAGAACGCCTTTATTAGCCTTAGGCAATGAATTTCAATGAAGTGCTGTTGAGCTCCTCGTGAGTGGGCACCAGGCGTTAAAGCGAGCGCCTTATTGAAATACTTCTTTTTTCGTTGGATTTTTTTAATTGATTTATGTTTTGATCTATTTGTCCATTTTTTTTTAATTTACCACAAGAAATAACTTAGGGGTATTTTTGTAAAAAAACAACGATTAGGGTAAAAAGAATAAAAAATAATTAAAGTGGGGAGACATGCAGTCAAGGAAGGACACTTTTGAAGAGAAACACCAGCCACACTTTGCGTTGAACAGAGTTAAGAGTACAATAACACAAGTATAGAACAAGAAAGCATGGATGAAGATGTTTTTGAAGATTAATGAATAGTGATGATGATATTTAAGTTTGTTTTTTGATCTATTTGACTACTTACTATTCTAAATTATCTTATTTTGTTTCAAGTGTGAAAAATATAACTTTGTATGATTATGTAATGGTATTTTATATTTTCTTTTGATTTTCTAATAATCTAATCTTAATTGGGAAGATATATATTTTAGATTTATATAATATAATATAATTATACATATATATTTTTTTAATCTATAGCATATCGCCTCGGTTCATTCATTCCAACGCCTAGCGCCTTGGGCATTTTACAAGCTTGGTGCCTTTTAGGGCCTTTCACCTTTGACAACACAACTTTTATATTATCTAGTCATTTTAGCTCATGTGTTGTGCGTGATTTCACTTTTTTTCTTTCACAGTGATTTAATATATTAGTAAATTTAAATAGTTCTTGTAAAAATTAATAGTCCCTAAACAAAACTGATGGTAAAATTGGGTCCTTTAAATGGGACCAGGTATCCAAAATTCTTGGATTTTTTTTTCTTTGAACGCAAATTGGATTCCCAAAACTCTCACAAGGATTTCCTTGTGCTTGCCTGTGTGCATGAACACATGCCAGCATTCCCTACCTTTTCTGTTTAGAATGGTACCTAGCTTGGAACTTGTGACCCCCCCCCCCCTCCTCAATTTTAAACTCAAGACATTTTTACTGGTTTTTTTGGCACAGCATAGACACTACTGACTACTGATACATATAGCAATGGTTTTTAAAGAGTTTCCTGATGTTAGATTTTACCTGACATGCACATTCTAGCACGCCACTCTCTTATTACTTTGTGGACTTTATGTAGGTTAGCATCTATCCGGCTGTCAAAGCACCTGTGGAGTACTCATCTCAGGTAAGCTTATCTTCAGAATCCCCATTATATAAAGTTTGATGTTGCAAACAAAAATTATAACTTCAGTAGATATTCAGATTTCTGTTGGAACTGTTTTATTGTAAAATCTGTCTGTTCAATGCTGTGAATTAGTGCACATGTGTTTGTTGAGTTCAATGATAGTGAGAGATTCTTCATAGATTTTGATCAAATGGTGGTCATAGTTTTAATCTAATTGAATATCCGGAACTCCCTCCCCTGCTGTGCTGATCCTGTCGTCACTTTATCACCTCTTTGAGACATCCAATATTTGGGTTCGACTACATTTTCTCTTTATACAATGGGATGAATACATCTTGTGATCTCAGTCTCAATCAAAAGGAGAAACAAGGTTTGATATCTTGAAGTCATTTGTTTAAATTTCTGGCATTGATTATATTACTTGTTTTATTTGGTTTTCATCAAGTAATGACACTCATTCGATTAGTGCAAGTCTCACATATACCCCTGGCAGCTAAAATTAATTACATGCTCATAATAGATGAATTCATCCTGTCTCTCATTTCCCCCGACTCTGTATTGTCAGTGCCTTTTCTTTTGAGCTGACATTGAATGGAAGTATATTATAAATCCATCTCCTGTGTTTTTTATTTTTTTTTCATTTTATCTTTGCCCATTATTAAAATTATGATTTGTTTTATTTTAACAGGTTACTTCTGGGGATTATATATTGTGGAATACACTGGGGAAGTGTCCATCTGCAGCAGTGGCTCAGGTGTAGAGAATTCGGCTGCAACCAAGGAAATATGAAAATATTAGAAAAAAACTTACGAGAAAGATACTTGTGGTATCGTACCCTGCTCAAATAATTTAAAATATTATGAAAGCTGGTGGGTAATTAGCACTAATTAACTCTTGCATGTGCAGGGATTTGATGCTAAGCATACTCGGTATGCACAAGCATCATTTTTATCGGATGGATTGTGTTGTGAAATAGGAGTTGAAAAAATGAGGGGATCTTTCTACGATGTATCTATGATGCACCTTTAAGATAGTAAACTTCGTGTGGGATATTCAATGATGAGATACAAACCGGAGGCGCTAAAAGGATTTGATCGTAAAAATATTTGGAAAAGACAAATAACCAGTAAGTTTAATCTTGAAGTTTTTCTTTCCAACAAGTTCTTATATTTTAATACAAAAACATTAAAATAAATTTGAAATTCTTATTATGTGAATTTTTTAATTTATATTTTTTTGGATTTGTTTCCGAAATAAATTTCAAATTAAAGATTTATTATAATACTTTTTTCTTCTTGTTAATTACTATAGTTCTTTGAAAAAGGTTTAAGGCACCCCGTTGTTCTAACGATTAGTACACTTTGTAAAAAAAAAAAAGATATACAAATATGAAGAATGGTATTTACTATTTTACTATCATAATTTGATGATTTGAATATAATCAATATTTACAATAATGTGATATAAAAAAAATAGATTATAATTATAAACTATTTTACAAGTAAGATAAATTGAACACTCGAAAACATTATTATGAAAGGTTTTTAAAGAAATTAAAAAAAATCAATTAATTGATAATTTTTTTAATTATATGAATTGAGTAATATAGGAAGCACAATTAAATATGAAGTTAATGGTCTTAAAATATTTGGATAGAACTTATTTGTAATCTGTATTATAAAAATGAATTTATATATATTTGTTAGATATTCATTTATTTTCTACTACTTTTGCTTCTTACATTTGATTTTCCGTTTCGCACCTACTAGTTAATTAAGGTTAGTAATTAGCTCGGATTTTTCTCAAGTGCAAGAATAATTTTTTTTTTTCCAGTTTCTGAAACGTCCTAAGAACAGAATTTTATTTTTCAAGTGTTTTTTTTTTTGCTTTTATATATTGAAAATCATACCAAATTGAATCAACATGTACATTAACTAAAAATATTAAAAAATACAAACAAATTCCTATACTAGTAATTTTAACGTTCTTTATTGTCTAATTAACATTTCGAATGTTATTTATCAGGAATAAATTTATTTTTAATATTTTATTTTCTTTTAAAAAATGAAATTTAATTTTCCCAAGCTTTTAAAATTGAAAATTAGATGAACATATAATATATCTAGTAAATTATTAAATTACTGCTAACACGTGTAGGTTCTAATTACAAACAATACACACTATCAATCACATTAGTAGCAAAAAAATAATAGATTTTTTTCCTTGCGATAAGCTGTGAACGGGTTAATTTTTTTCTAACATAAAAAAAATATTTAAACAATAATAACATGAGTAAATTCAAGTTAACTTAACTAATCAGGGATCCAAGATAATCTCAAAGAAAAAAAAAGAAAAAAAAATAGAGAGTTCAAAACTTAATAGTCTAATATCAAATGTTGAAATAAAAAATTTAAAAGAAAAAAGTAATAAAAAAACAATTAAAAGAAAGAGAACCAAGATTGGATTAAAAAATAAATGAAATAAAATGCCGATAGACAAAATTGAAAGAAAAAAAACATATTAAGAAAAGGATTAAAAAACAATTAAAAAAATAAAAACTAAATCTAGAAAAAAATAAAATAAAATGTTCAGGGATAAAATTGAAAGAAAAAAACACGAGAAAAGGATAAGAAAATAACAATCAACAGAATGTGCATAATATTTGATATATAAACAAAATAAAATCAAATGGAAAGAGATGAAACTAAAAAAAAAATTGAATCTAAAAAAGAATCCAAAACAAAGAAAGATAAAAAAAAGAGGACTATAATTAAATTTTTTTCTCCATTATTTTTTTATTAAAATAATATCATTTTTACTTTTTAGCAGAATTAAAAATCAAGTGATTAGTAAGGAGAAAATAATGTCTAACACCCTTTGATTTTTTTATCATTATTTTTTTTATTAAAATAATATTTTTTTTACTTCATGCATAATAAAAAAATCTGATTGACCTTGGTAACCTCAATCATTTGACCCAACCCATGACTTGAGACATTACAAGGGTTGACTCTCGGGCCGGGTTTTAAAAGCATGATAAAAAAACTAAATATGATATGAAAATTCAAATAAATTAAACAATGAGGGATGAAATTGTCAAAAAACAATTAATCAAGAAGAACTCAAAATAAAAGGAATTACAATCATAAGAATTAGGGTCAAATTAAAAAAAAAGAATTAAAATCAAATGACTAGGGATGCAGTTGAAAAATAGAAATCCAATTAGAAAAAAAAATTAAAAGCAAAATAAATAGGAATAAAAAAAATGAGGATAAAATTTGATAAAGAAAAACATAAAACACCAAATGTCAAGAGATGAAATTGAAAAACAACTAAATTAAATTCAATATAATTGAAAGATTGAGGACTACTTTATAATTTTGCATGGCCAACACACTTTTTGAGGTAAAGAGAGAAAAGAGGAGGAATAATAAAGATTATCACTGGAGCTCCGCTGTGGCCTTGCGGTTGACACGCGCCAGCCCACTGTGTAAAGGGTGGCACATCACTTTGGATGTCGTCCTTGAAGGTGACCAACAGCCATCGAGGGCACCACATACTTTGTTCGAGGGGCGCAGACACCTATCACCTGTTGAGCACGTGCCAATCAATTTTTTTATTTATTTATAAAAAGATCATCATACCCTTGATTCCACGTGATAATTGCAAAAAAACAAGGGCAAAAAACTGAAAATATCCCTTTACCTTAGGTAAAAAAAAGTTGGCTCCAAGAGTTACGAGGTAATTAGATTATATAAAAAATGTGAAATTTCAAAAAAGCTCCTAAACATTAGTTGTGTTTTTTTTTTCTTTCAAGAATATAGGATTAATTACACTATATATAATCCACATTAAAACATTGAAACTTTTTAATTTTATTTGTAATAACTAATTAAACCTCAACAAAATTTTTTTTTATCCCTTTGTAGTATTTGTCAGCTACCGAGCCCATTCAGAGTTCTTCACGGGTCTCCATAGCTTTTGCTTTGGGTCACGACGTTAAATGTTTCTGATGAATACGTGGTTTTGTTTTAGAAACAAAAAGAAGTCCATTACTAATTCTTTATTTGCATGCGAAAAGATTTAAATACAAATATAAATAAATTATTCATAGACTACAATACTAGCTGGTTCATCATTTATTTAGTTAATTCATAAAGTAGGAAGCTTGCCAATAATATACAAATAAATTATTTCACTCATGTCGCGTTATGCATACAATCCCTAATTCTATAGAGTAATAGATTCTTGTCTTCCTACTCCCACGACAACCTAAAATGAAACCAGCAGGTGGGTTTCTTAGGGGACTGTTTGGACCTCTCGAGCATCCATGACAAAATCACCCCCCTATCAAAGTTGTTTCACCCTAACTAATTAAACCCACCGTGATTTTCACTTAGCCTTTGACATACAAAACTTTCCTATTCACCTCAATCCTTAGGTGCCATCATTTTATTTTTAATCCTTTGTTTGAATTGTTTTTCTTTCTACCAAAACCATATACATATTTTCTTTATCTCACAAATAATATCTATTTTAGGTTAGGTTTGAGTTAAATTGATAGAATTAATTGGTTTGGAATGGGATGATGTTTAAAAGTCCAATACGATTAGGAATAAAGTTTTACAAGTATTTGGACACTGGATAATTACACATTCATATTAATATTTCATTCTCCAAAGCTTAGGAAGTATATGATTGATAGTAGAAGTTCTAACACTTACAAAACAGTCCTTTTTGATGGGGTTTAGGGACTTTCACATGATATAGTCAATGACATTTAAGTAAAGGATTGTAATAAATGAAAAAAAAAAAGCTTTAAATTCCAAGAGTAATAGTGTTTGTTCTTATTTTTGGTATGATAAATACTTTGAGAATTAAATAACGCTTAGAGAGTAGAAATTGTGAATCTTGAACTTGGTGAGCTCATGAGTCTTATCATTTTGTGGAGAGAAAGGATTATAGAGTTGTTTTCTCCTAATGACACTAATTAGGGATAAATATCCATAATGAGATGGAAATGTGGTAGGCCATGAGAGAGTTTTTATACACCTATAGATGTAGGAAGATGAATATTCCTGATATGAATATTTAATGTTAAAAGTTTTAAGAATAAATAAACATAGCCTTGCACTACACCATTAAACAGTTTTACCGACGGACTAATTCCGTCGGTGTAAGGCATGAAATCCGTTGGTAAAATTATTATCGACGGTCTCACCAACGGCCTTAGGCCGTCGGTATACTAATCGTCGGTAATTTCCCTTTTTCATCGCTAATTTTATCGGAAATAAAAAAAACCAACCACCGATGGTCTTACAGACGGACATGCGCGACAAAAAATTTTTTTTCCCTCGAGAACATTACCGACGGAATACACCCGTCTGAATTTTCAACGGTAATTACCGACGGATAGTCTGTCAGTAATAGTTATGGTAAACATCGACGAAAATATTCTGTCAGTAATTATGACATGGGTGGTAATTGTTTGACAACTCTCGGTGAAATACCGACGGCAGAGAGCCGTCGGTATGTATTTAAAATATATATATAAAAATAATATATTAATAGTAAAAAAGCTTAATAAACAAATAAAATTGGATTAAACATTAAAAATATAAAAATAATGTTAAATAATATTCATTACAAATTTAATGTGTTTTTTTTTAAAAAATTAAACTAGAAAAACGGCGGAGCTGGAGGAGGAAGAGGAGGAGGAGGAGGAAGCTGGTTGTTCCCGGGACCGTACGACCAAAAAGGAGCTGCACATGTATCTTCACCCATCCTTGATCTGATTTCCATGACCATTTGACGGAGCTGATCATAATTCGTCGAGAGTTGTTGATATTGTTGTTTCAAGGCAATGAAGTCCTCAGATTGGGTGCTCGATACTGATGGAGAGCTCCCAACGGTTGAGATACTACAGGCCGACCGCAAGTTTTTGGCCGTAGTGTTGGAGAGCCCGTAGACCCGATTTTTTTCGGGTCCACCAGACGATCCCACTTCCATCCACAAATCCGGATCGAAATCCGGATGGGTCAAGGGATTGTCCCCATATCTCTCCCTCAACTGGCTATTATAGGTCTCCTGAAATTTTTTTAAAAATCATCATATTCAATTCAATAAAATAATAACTTACAAAATAAAATGATTGAACGAACATACCACGAAATGCTGAGCATGGTTGTCCATGAACTGCTGCATCCTTTTTTGGCGGTCTTGACTCCGCACATGCGTCGCTACAAACAACTCCATTGAACTCGATTTACGTCCAAGAGACGCAGTCTGTAAGGAAAAAATAGGTTGCAAGTTAAATATATTATAAGGAACAAAAAATTAATTAACGATATATTTCATTAAAATTAATCTTACCATCCGCTTTGCATGTGCGCTGAATGGGACGGAGCCACTGGTGTGCGTGGTTATCGAACCATGAATTTTTCGATTCTGGTTGTTGGTGCCGGACTGTGAGCACCATGAGAACCGCTCTGCGGTCACGTGCTCAATATATGCCGTTCATATTTCTCCCGAGATGAATGGCAGTTTGAATTCCCGCCAAACAGCCACCTTATTTCATCCTTCAAGACCGTTATCCCTCATGTCTTTTTGATTTTTTTGGGTGTCATAACAAAAATCACACAACCTACTTCCATAGTAACAAATTAGAATTTAGAACATAAAATTATAAAACAAAAATAAATATTATTTTCGATATTACCTAGTTGCCGCGTGATTCTCCCATACCCTCCTCACAACATTGTTGTTCGCCCTATCCCACTCAAATTTGTTCTGTGTATATAAATAATTCATATAAAATAAAAATAGAACAAGATATAAAATTATAAAAATAATTTATTAAAAATAAAATGGAAATTAAAAGTTAACACCGACCTAAAATCGCTGAAACCATGCATCGATATTAGGTCACCACTAAGGATGTCTGGAAACCTGACTCCATTGAAACAATGGAATCTCCATCGATGATTTAAACGCCAATGTTATTGTCCTTGCAGCCTCAATGTTTGTAAACTTGAAATTATATATATATATATATATATATATATATAAAATATTAATTAGTTGTTCATAAATTATGTTATAAGTATATAAAAAAACTAAAACCTAAACAAACTTACATTGAGAGGTCATCCTTCCATTGTGCCTGGTACTTGCGGGTGAATTGACCCCGATGTGAAGGCACACCATTTTTGCGCTGTGAAACCACGCTAGAAGAGGCAGCATCACAAGTTGGCGCAGATTCCTCGCCGTGATCAACACCTAAGGATACGTCTTTCTCGCTGCAACTGTCTGCTAACGACGTGCTGTAGATTTCATTCTACGCATCTACACAAATTTATACGAATAATTACATAATTAACTTCGATTATTTAAAATTTTTTTGACAGCACCTCCCCTATACTGAAGACTACCCACAATTTTCAAACCTGTAAATCTTTACAATAACCACAAATCAATTGACTCCAGCAACATCATATATACAACCTAACATCTATAGAAATTCAATCATTTAAAAAAATTCGACAAATATTTCAAAATCAACTCTATACAACCTAACATATACAACCTAACATTTATAGAAATTCAACATCTACATAATTTCAAGTAACATCAATACAAATTCATAAATAACAATTAAAATTAATCAAAATAATAAACAACATAACAAACAATAATATCCTAAAATTAAGATAAACTAATTAAATTTAATTCTATATTTCAATTAACATTTAAAACATAAATTCAACAATAACAATTATAACAATACAAACAATAATATCCTAAATTAAGATAAACTAATTAAATTTAATTCTATATATCAATTAACATTTAAAACATAAATTCAACAATAACAATTATGACAATACAAAATAATATCATAAAATTAATAAATAAAATGAAAAAACTAAAGAACACTACACAAAACATCCTAAACACAAAACAAACAGTACACAAAACTAAAAAACACTACATAAATTCAAAATAAATTTAGGAATAAAAAATGCTTACCTTAATAGTGTGTTGATTTTAAGATTTTATCTACAAACAATACACAAAACAAAGAACACCAAAAAAATAATCATAATTAAAATAAAATAAAATACAAAGACAAATAAAAAAGAATACATATATTTTAATATGTTTAAAACTACCACCAAAACAATAAAATCTCTTCCAAAAACTAAATACAAATGGAGAGGAGAAGAGAAATGGAGATGAAGAGCCGAGAGAAAAAATGAACCAAAAGGAGGGAAGGGGGTTTTATATAGCAATTTTTCCAACGGTATTACTGACGGACATTTATTATTGTTGGTGGCATTAAATTCCATCGATAATTAATTGATATTCGCACCAAAAAAATTTAAAAATCCCGCCAGACTTTTCGATCCGTCGGTTACCGACGGTTATTTTGTCGGTAAACATGCCTACACATCCGTCGGTAAACGTGCTGACCGACCACACCTTTGACACGCATGCGCTTCGGGATGTGTGTAAACCGTCGGTGATGATCCATCGGTGATGCCGTCGGTGATTGTGACACAATTCCGTGAATGTTATTCAACTCTCTGTGAAATACCGATGGGTGAAGTTTGTCGGTATTGCCATCGGTGATTGTGGCACAATTCCGTATATTATTTTCAACTTTCTGTGAAATACCAACGAGTTCCAGTCCATCGGTGTACCCGTCGGTGAAACTGTCAATATTTCTTATTTTTTATCTATCCCCTATACAAAATCTTGAATTGCAAACTTACAAGACACACAGCACAATAACAAGAGCTGACAATTAAAGAAAAATAAATATTTCATGTTCCAAAATATTACATTATAAAAATAAGGCTTTACAGCATGTTTAGTTAGTCAGAATTTTCATCTTCGTCCTCAATTGAATTGTTATCATCAGCTTCATCGCACTCTTCAATGTGGTTATCATCTTCTTCATCAACATTCTTTTTTCCACTAGTAGAGCTCAAAATAGCATTCAACTCATCTGCATCAACATCAACAAGACTATCATCGAAAACACGAAAATTCAAATTTTCTTTTAAGTCAATCGAAGGAGCAACTCTATATGGTTCCACCAACTCACTAGCTTGAAAGACTTCATCTATCACACTTGTGTCTTCGTTCTCATCCTGAACAACCTTGACACGACCCTTGGGTTTTGTTTTTAAAACGGATAACCAATCAACTCTTGATCGATCCTTTCTAAAGGAAGGGGTGTATGTGTAATAAACTTGTTGGCATTGCTTTGCGAAAACAAAGACGTCGTTTACGCGGTGTCTAGCTTTTGAGTTGATTTCAACGAGACCATAGTAAGGATCTACTCTGATTTCTTTGTCAGTTGTGCCATACCAATAGCATTTGAATAAAAATACTTCTGCTCGCTATGATATTGCATTTCAATGACCTCTTCCAATCTACCGTAGTAGTCAACTTCAAACTCACTAGAAGTCGATTCCTTAATGCAAACACCGCTGTTGTATGTATTTCTTCCATGCCTATATTCTTCAGTATGAAAGACATATCCATTGACAAAATACACGTTATAGCACTTGACTTTTCTTTTAGGGCCCAGGCTTAGTAAAGACAGTGATATAGCATCACTACCTCTCATTTGATAAACCTTGTAAATTAAATACAACAATAATCAATAAATGGATATCATGTAATATTAATGTATAATTAATTACATTGCAAGAAATAATGAGTTTGTGATAGGACTTATATGTGTTCTAAACCATGTGGCAAATTGTTCATCTTGTAATTGAAAGATCTGGGATTCGGTCAGCTGTGAGTTATTGGACAATAAGTATCGTCGATGTTGCCTTCAAGATTGTTCCAAATTATATGAGTTTATGGTATCACAAAACATAAATAGTACACTCTTGACGAAGTTTAAGTCAAACATCTACTTACTTAATAAAAGGTCTCAGCTCATCATAGTTAAATAGGACATAATTGTGTGCTTGTCTGAACTCTATTTCAGACAAATATCTTCCCCTAACAACATTTTTAGGTGTGGGTTGTCCAGGATTGAAGAATATTGACAAGTTCCCATTTGAAGGCACTTCACTACCATCATCATGCCGTGGAACATGGTTGATCCTCGTTCTAAAATGAGGTTCGAAATAGTATGAGATAAATGTTGAGATCTCCTCAACAATATAGGCCTCACATATTGACGCCTCAATATGCGCCTTGTTCTTAACACATTTTTTTTAAGATTGAACAAGTACCTGCATATATATATAATATTAATAAAAAATTATCAATTAAAAAAATTAAAAAACATTTAATTATGAATTACATAGCTCGTGTAATATCTAACCTCTCGAATGGATACATCCATCCGTACTGGACTGGTCCTCTATCTTTGACCTCAAACGGTAAATGTACGGGTAGATGCTCCATTGAGTCAAAAAATAATGGAGGGAATATCATCTCAAGTTTGCATATTGTCTTAACGATATTCGTTTCATGCCTTTTAATGTGATAAACATTCACCTTGCTGGAGCATATATCTCTAAAGAAATGACTGATCTCCGTTAGTGCATCCCATATCCTCTTTGACAACAAATCACAAAAAGCTAATAGGATGAGTGTTTGTGTAAACACATGGCATTCATGACTCTTCATTCCATATAATTTGCATTCCTCTGTATTAACCAGCCTTGATATGTTCGAGGCATGTCCATCGGGGAAACGCAGACTCTTAAGCCATTTGTAGACTAGTAGTTGTGCGTTTTTCTCTAACACGAAGCTTGCTTTTAGTTTTACGACCTGTGACCCATCACAAACCAACTCCATATTTTTACGGTTACAGAACATCACTACATCCAATCTAGCCTTGATGTTGTCCTTTGTCTTCCCCTTCATATCCATGACGGTGTTGAAAATGTTCTCAAACATGTTCTTTTTATTGTGCATGACATCAAGGTTATGGCGGAGAATATTGGTCTTCCAATAAGGAAGCTCCCAAAAGATACTTCGCTTCACTCAGTTATGGGTCAAACCAAAACCAGGAAACTTCTGCTTACCTGATTGGAGACCAAACACAATGTCACCATATTCTAACACAACATTAAGCAATTCTTCATCGGAAAGACGTGGGGGTGCAACATCTTTTTCAACTCTGCCAACAAAGAAATCATTTCTGTTCTTTCTGTACCTGTGATTCGGTAGTAAGAAATGATGGTGACAGTAAAAAAAAAAAGCTTTACCCCCGTTTGTTAGCGTGAATGCCTTGTTGTTCTCCATACAGTATAGACACGCTAGCTTTCCATGCGTGCTCCAACCAGAAACCATTCCATAAGCTGGGAAATCATTGATAGTCCACTTCAAAGCCGCTCTCATAACAAAATTCTGTTTCCTCAAGATGTCATAAGTCAAAGCTTTAGAGGACCACAACTGCGTCAACTCATCAATCAACGGACGAAGATAAACATCTATATTCCGCCCCGGACTGCTCGGATCTGGTATGACCATAGATAAAAACATGAACTCTGGCCTCATACACATCCCCGGTGACAAGTTATAAACCGTCTGTATGACCGGCCAATAAGAATAAGGAGCAGCAAATGACCCAAATGGGTTGACTCCATCTGTACACAACCCAAGATGCACGTTCCTTGATTCAGCTAAAAAGTAAGGATGCATACTGTTAAAGTGTTTCTAGGCTTCACCATCAGAAGGATGCACCATCACTCCATCAACCGCATGATGTGATTGGTGCCATGTCATGTGCTTAGCCGTCCTTGGTGACATGAATAACCTCTGCAGTAGGTGTGATTGAGAAGTATCTAAGTTTTTTATATACCACGAGAGTCTTCCGTCTACTAGTTCTAGGTTTGTAACGTGAATGCCCACATGTCATGCACTCGGTTAGCTTAGCATTTTCAAGGTAGTATAACGTGCAGAAGTTAGGGCACATGTCAATTTTCTGGTATCCTAAACTGAGGGGTTTCATCATGGACTTGGCAACATATAAGTTCTCTTTTAGCCTGTTCCCTTCAGGTAAAATGCTTCTTGCCCATTCGATAATCTTTTCATAACCGGCCTCACTCAACTCGTGATCTGACTTGATGGTGAACACCTGTGCTACGGTCGATAATTTACCGTGGTTCGTGCAGCCATCTCATAATGGTTCATCAGAAACTTTCAACAGATCAAAAAACCTTGCTGCATCTGCATTAGGTTCTTCTTCTATGATTGGACATTCACTAACATTACCTTGACTCATTCTCATTGCATCCATAACCATATTCCTGTAAGGATTACTGTTCTCATTTCCAACTTCATGCATGTTGCTAGCACTAAAATTGACCCAATCACCCATTCTTTTATGCTCTGATTAGGAACAAATAGTTTTTCGTGTGTATACCAACACAGGTAATCCTCCATGAACCCTTTGGTTAGAAGATGCATCGTTACAACATCTTGATGCAGAAACTTTAAATTTGTACACTTCCTGCATGGACACCTAATATCGCCATCAGTAAAATTCCTCGGGATAGATATTGCGAAATTAATAAAACCCTGAACACCGTTACAATAATCCATCCTCCGCAATCCTTGGGGTGAGTCCCGATTCATCCATGAACGATCATCCATGACTTCTATTGAACCTCTATAAAACATAACAAAAATATTGGTTTTCCCCGACATTATCCAACAAACTAAAAAAATACTTATGTTAAATATTCATTATCAATTATCAACTATCAACATTCATACATACAAATTTATACATATATAAATTTATGAAAATCACAACTTCGCAATAGAATTGATAACAATTAAAACAGACCCGTTAAACAAGCTATTATTTATGTCATCATAACACATCTAATTTGGTGTAATTCAAACAAAATTTCAACAATTTACAAACACATATAATTTGACAAAATCTAAAATAAACTATAACAACTACAAAATTATACATTCATACTATAGGTTTCTTTGACAAATAACAATCAAACAAGTACATACGTTAACAAAATACATATACTAAAAAAACTATAAAATTCACATTTAAATGTTAAAACTAAAAAGGATAGATTTACTTATAAAAAATAATAAAATCCACAAGAATAGATGTTGTGACCACGTACAAAAGTATAAGAAACTTGAGTGCTTGTGTTGAGAAGAGTGGAGAGTTGGGATGGGTGGTTGGCTGCAGTTTGGGAGGGGAGAGGTGGGATGGGAAAGAAGAAGAGGAAAAAGAAGGATAAACAGAGGAAGAGAGTGTCGGCAAAGTGGGTATATAATGGCTTTTACTGATGGAATCACCGACGAACAAGTTTCGTTGGTAAAATCATCTGAAATAAATCCACGTCATCACACCGTTGCAACTTTCCAAAAAAACTGTATCGGTCATCGGCGATACGGTCGGTATATACTGATAGATTTGGAGAAGAAATGATTTCTGTCGGTAAAAAGTATCGATGAAAAAATTCCATTGGTTTTTGCTACTTTTCTGGTAGTGTTATGACCTTAACATGAGTCCATGACGACCTCCTGACCAATTAGGCTTGGCATGTAATCAAGCTCAAAGGCGGTGGGTTTGACAACTTGCTAAACCCATGTTTGCTTGGACTTAGCACGTGGTTGAGCCCAAGTTTTTTGGGTATGGTAGCTTGCTAGACCCTTTTTTATTTGGGCTTAGCACATGGTTGAATCTAAGTATATTGGGTCTGATAGCTCACCAAACCCATGTTTGCTTAAGTTTAACATGCGGCTGAAATCAAGTATGTTAGGTATGATAGCTTGTCAAACCCACGTTTACTTAGGCTCAACACGTGGCCAAACCCAAGTTGGGTCTGGTAGCTTGTCAGACCTACAGTGGGTTACCACTATGTTATTGAACATTTTTAGACAAAGGTTTAGGCTTTTTCACAAAGTGTAAAAAATACTGTTTCATCAGTTGCCCCCAAAGTCTTTAAGCATTCCATGTGAAAAGACTTGAAAAACCTTTTGGGAGACAGTTGGTCAAATTGGTCTTGTCTTCCCTAGAAATGTGGTGCCTCCCCATATTGATTGTAAATGCTGCTAGAGGTGGCTGCATAATCTTTTTGAAAAGACCATTCGATGATGTGTGATCAATGCAATAGGCGTTTAACCTTCCTAGAGTTATGGTATGGTGCCACATGTCCTTCATTCATTGGTGGGAGTGAGAGGCGGTGACCTATATAAACCCTTTTCTCTCTCAATAATTTTTTTTTTTTTACTTTTGCTAGAAGCTCTATTTGAACTTTTTGTAATAGGAGTCCTAAATGAGAATATCAAGTTTTTTTTTTCTTCTGAAGAAGAGTCTTCTTTTAGGTAAACACATAACTTGATTTGTTTCTTTCTTTGTTTTACATCTCATTCTTGTCAAAAATGAGTTATAGAAAAGGCAAGAAGGTTGTATCCTCTAAGGGAGATTTTAGTTTTAAACCTGAAATTGAAATCGCTCGTCAGGGGTCAATTTCCATTAGAATAGGCCTTAGACCAGAACATGATTATGCTTAACCCTCCTCCATTGAGCAAGGGGACAAAATTGTCCCTAATGAGGCTTCAGACCTTAGGCGACAACTAAAGTTACCTAAGGCTTCTCTAGACGAGAAGCAAAACATAATATCGTATGAATAATTGTTATTTGCCAACTCTAGGAAACTAAAGGACTTTATGGTACTATTGCCTGAGGTGGATTATTGGGTTACCCAGGTCACCAGCAAACCTATTGGGGGCAATTTTATCATTATTGCCCCTATATGCTTGTACGAGTTTGAATACTCATTTTTGATGTAAGGGTTTATAAGGGATGTTTTTCATTATTACAATTTGAGTCCGACTTATCTCTACTCCAACGATTGGACCACCTTGTCTACTTTTAATAAGTTATTGGGGATCCTTAAATTAGAGCCATTGATTAACATATTTAGACATTGCTACATGCTATTCAACATTTTTCATCTCATGGTTCTTTACCTTTTCTACCAGGCTAAAAGGGCATATGAAAGGTAATTTCTAAGGCAAGTCTGCTCATGTAAAGAGGTGGATAGGGAAATGGGTACTAGTGAAATTTGATGGTGTGGATCAGCCTCATTTGGGCTACACTACTATCTAGGGTTGCTCTTACTTTTTGAGAGTGCTCCTTGGTGGGTGTGAACGAAAAGCCTAACCTTAAAAAGATGGAGAAGAGACCATACAATAGGCTACATCAGCTTCAGACCAAGTACGACATCAACTGCATAGCTTAAAGACTCAATTGCCTTTTTGATACTATTATACCATTTTCTCAATCTTTTATCTTAATTTAGCATGTTATTCATCACTGTCCTTTTCCTTGTACAAGATCTTTTGCAAAAACAATTGACTTAGAGTTCAATGAGTCCACACCATTTATGCCTAACAACATGACCACTCAAACATGAAACCGTGCCTCTTTGTCTGATGATTTTTCTACTTCTCTCTCAGAGGAATTCCTTACATCTAGGAAAATATATACAGAAAAAACTCTTATGGATGTTGAGGGGCTCTTAATGGCCGAGTTTTCTCATTTAGAGGACATTATTTTAGCCTCAAGTTATTATAAAGGGAGTCAAACTATAAAGGGGAGTCGATCTCCAATATTAAGGCGTCCCAAGACACATACTCCTACCTTGATCATCCTTGATGCTGCCTCTTGCTAAAATAGGCGAAGGGTCTCAATCACTTCTAACTCTGATATGGAAGCGATTACACCTTCCACTAGCACTCTAGCTGCACCTAACCTAGTTCCTAAACTCGCTGGGTCTTCCAGCCAAACATCTTATATAAAAAGGGTGAAGTACTTTTTCTCTAGGCTAAACTTGGATTATGCTCCCCATTGTTTTCCCAACCTTAATAAGGAAAAGAGAAATATTATGAAGTCCATCCTGTAGTAAAGGTCTATATTAGGTTCTAGTGGATTTGAGGTAATGAATACCCTGGATAGGCTATTCATCCTTCCCTATGATGTCAGCGCTCTGACAAACCCTAACTACTAGCGCCACTTGGCTATAACTAGGTCAATGGCCTTTCAAGCATGAAGAATCTTTTTTATACAATTTTTATTTTTGTGAACTAGTATTTTATAATAATAACTTATTTCATTTTTTCATTTGTTATAAGAGCATATACATTTTGAGAAGTTGATGGGCTGAGGAGAAAAAAAGGCTATGAAGGAGGCCTTTGAGCAGTGTTGTGTTGATAAAACTGAGGTGTGTAGATTATGAGAGGAGAAGGCTGCTGAAGATGCAGAGCTAAAAGCCATCAAGGCTACCCATGATCAACTACAAGGGGAATTGAAGGGACAAACCTATATTCTGAGCTCTACTGAAAAGAAACTTGGAGAGACATATAAATGAATAGATTTCTTGAAAAAAAAAGGTAGCTAAGCTTAAAGAACCCAAAGAAGCCTTAAAGAAAAAGCTGAAGGCAGCAAGTAAAAAGGCACATAACTCTCGTTAAAGGATGAAGACATTAGAGAATTTTTATCATGAGTTTTATATTGAGTATGTAGAGTTTATCTCTTTAACGAAGACCATCAAGGACACTCTTTCTCTCCATATCTAAATTGTACTTCTTCAACATATCTAAAGAAATACAAGTGGACTTTAGGGAGTCCTTCCTTGATGGTTAGGTCCCTAACTTTAAGGATGTCTTCCCTACAAAAGTTGCAACAGCCAAATATGATATTTATCTTGCCCAAGAGCCAAAACTGGACATGTAGAAGTCTCTTTTGAGCAACAATAATTTGTATTTCTTTATTTGCCCTATTCTTGTAGGGCTTTCCATTGTGTAATGAATATTATAGATTCAAGCCTTGAATTTCACTCTAAGGCCTTAAATTTTTATTTTTTATTTTTATATATGTTGAGTTACATTGTGTACTATCATATTCTTTTCTAAGTATGGATGTAAGGTCTTTTGATAGATTTAAGACTCCTCTAGGTAGTTTGTACTAATGTGTTTTTAGGCAGCCTAAATAGGTCCAACGCCCTATACTTAAAAAAATATATAGGAGGGCCTTCTTTAGGCATCTTGTGTGGGTCTAACGCCCATACTTAGAAATGTTTTTTAAAGTTTTAAATTTTTGAAAGTTTGATTGTTGCCTATCCTTTGTAGGTGGAACTTATCTAGTAGGTGGAACTCGTCTAATAGATAGAACTCACCTAATAGGTGGAACTCGCCCCTTACCTGGAATAGAGAGAAAATCTTGGTTGCAGGTACACTTAACAAATTGGTGAGATGTCATTGGGCATCGCTAGGAGAATGTTCTAAGTTAGGTCTACATTGGAGAATATGAGAGTCAAGGTGAACCCTTGGAGAGTTGGTGAGAGGTTCCTGATGTCACCTGAAGAATGGTGCTATGACGCACTAAGGAGGCTTTAGACCTATTCCTTGGAGAGTGTGGGGCTATTTATTTAGGGAGATTTTATACCCATCCATTAAAGAGTGTGAGGTTATTTCCCTAGGGATATCTCATACCCATCAATTGAAGAGTGTGGGGCTATTGCCCTAGGAAGATCTCATACCTGTCCATTAGAGAGTGACACTATTTTCCTAAAAGGACCAAGTTAATCCCTTGGAGAGTGTTGGGAGACCTTTAGGCATCATCTAAAAAATATAAAAAAAATACCATGATTTTGAATAAGACATTAATAAATTAGAAACTTTTATTTTCTTATTGACTATGATACATTTTTAAATAATTAAAGTTCCAAGCATGAGAGAGATTCTTTCCTTTCATATCTTATAGATGGTAAGTGTTTGCCTTTACCACTTCTGTGACCTCAAAAGGACCATCCCAGTTTCTCTGTTGCTTGTAGCCTCCAACTTTCTTAAGACCAAATCTCTAAACTTGAATCTTCTAGTCTAGACCTTGGCATTGTGATAATAAGTAGTTCTATATTGATAAGCTTTATTTCTAACTGTCGTGGTTAAATGAGTCTTTTAAAAAATCTAGATTACCCTAAGGCTCTGTTCATTGTCTTTTGAAGTGTCATACCTATAACATTGCGACTACCGATTAAAAATATTTACTTGGAAAAAAGGAAAAGAACAAATACATGGCATCTTGCTTTCAAGAGAAACAATCTTATTTAAGGAGTCACCACCTAGTGTTATGATCACTAGGAACCCTATTTACTTGGAAAAAAAGGAAAAAAACAAATACTTGGCATCTTGTTCTTGAGGGAAACGATTTTATTTAAGGAGTCGTCATCTAGTGTTATGGTCATCAGGAACTCTAATTGGTCAACAAAGATTCTTTAGCATGGGACTGGTTACGTGAAATGAAAGATACTATCATCCCTTAAGCGTTCTACCTGAGGTAAGCTACATTGCTAATTTTGTCTTAAATTGCTACAAATTTTTCGTATCACGCTACCGACAGTTTGTTTATAATATTCCTGACTCTGGCACCAATGAATATTCACGTACAAATATTTCTAACTCTGATGTTAGTAAATATTGTGCAACCTAAAAGGTATGATATTCTTGAATCTAGTGTCAGTGAATATTGGGGTTGATATTTTTGACTCTGGCGTCAAAAAATATCAGAGTTGATATTTCTGACTTTGGCGTTAGTAAGTACCAGAATTGTTTACCATTTATTCTTATGAATAAAAAAAATGGTAGTTTATCAAAATATTAGCTAAATTCTCATGAATTTAATAAACCAGTTATTAAACCCTAAAATACATGCGAATACATATTTTAATTGTTCATGTGAAATACACGCAATATGATTTTGTATTTAGAAGATAATTGGCCGTATTCAATTAAAGTATTTAATTCTTTTTGTCTTTTTGGTTTTAACATTCAAAAACATAAAAAAAAAAAATACAAACACACACACATCTCTTTTTACTATATTTTACTCACACACCCACATGTTTACAAAGTCAACCTAAAATTCAAAATAAACCCAAACAACATATAATACATTTTAAAAATTACAAATTAGACCTCCCCACAGTTTAGGAACAGTGTTGGGAAGACTTCTGGAATTATAAGAACAGTGACGGAGCGTGGATTGCACGCCTTGCCGCTAATAGCGGCGCGTGAGTTCACGCGCCATTGTCGATGAAGACAAGTAAACTGGCGGATCGAGAACGTCTCCTTCTTCTCTTCCCTCTTATGCCAGCGGTAGCTCTCATCGTCACCTGCAAAAGCACAGAAATCACATAGATTTTAAATGTTTTAGATCCATTTTTGTTTTCCTTCCTTTTCGGGTTCATCTTTGGTTGCTGTTCAGATGGAGCGGTCGGATTGTAAGGTTCCATATGGCTTTGCAATTTCCGGTTGGGTCTCGGTTAAATCTGTCACTGTAGGGGTAGAACCGGGGAAGGGGAGTCAGGCCGATGACGGGTTTGCTGGTGGAACTAATAGTGTTCGGAAGGCGACTGATTCGTGAGGGCTGATTTGTGGGGAAGATCCCTATTGTTGAATGGTACCCGTAGTCTCACATGTATCAACACGTGCATTGCATAAATTTCAAATCCTCCTTCACATATAATCAAAATTTCCATTTCACCATCATAACTAAATTTTTAATTCAAAGATGAGAACTTATAAATCTTCTGTTTGTTTTTATAAAATTATGCATAAACATGAGAAAAATATTTCATTTTGAATTTCCTTGAAATTAATCATTTATTAATCCATCATTAATTTATTTAACATGTTAATAACCACATTCCATGGTAAATTAACTATTCTAATAAAAACAATTTGTGCCTTATGTCATAACCCAATTCTAGGTTATTCCCTAAAAATCATTTTTTTTTAAAAATAATAAAAAAAAATAAAATAAAGGCTGGCAACGTGGAGAAAGCAGGCCGGGAAATCAAGTTGCAATGTCTGGAGGAAATTCAAGGCCTAATTGTACCCCATTGTGCCCCAAAATGGAGAAAAAAAATGCAAATTCACGGTCAAATTAAATGATCAATGGACAAATTTGTATAAAAATTAAGTCCAACGACATAATTAAATTTTTAATAGGCCAATTTGATTTAATCACGGGCCAAATTGAATTTTAATTATGTTTAAGAATTAATTTGGGTCGAATTGAAGGATTTAATTAAGTGCAAGGACTTAATTATACTTTAAATGGGTCAAATAAATTTTATTTGGGGCTTAATTGGTGAAAAATTATGTTTGGGAGCCAAATTTGGGCTTAATTGAGAAGATTGAAATTTTAAGAGACCAAATTTAATTTTTACCAAGTTATTTGATTGAAATTAGGGGCCAAATCGCAAGAAAATTAAAGTTTTGGGGTCAATTAGGGGTTAAATTGATAAAATTGATAGCCAAGGACCATTCTGCAATAGGCGGCAAAATTTAGGGGCTTAATTGACAAAAAATGAAGAAATTAAAAGTTTAATGGTCAATTAGGGGTTAAATTGCATAAATCCGAGACCAATGACCATTTTGCAAAAGGCGCGTAAATACAAGGCTGAAGTTGAAGTTCATTAGGGGCTTAAATGAATTAAATCAAAGGTTTAGGGTCAATTAGAGGTTCTATTGAAAACAATTAAAAGATGGGGGACTGAAATGAACTTTGACCAAAAAAGAACTCAGCACTGTTCATCATCTTCTTCTTTTTTTTTCCTGAAAAAGCTGGTCCGGTTACCAACTTTGCAGCTGCATTTAATGTACCTAACATCCACCAAATTTGACAAATCTTGCATAAAAATGATCCACTGCAGTTCCTCTACAGCTCCAAGTGAACATTTCAGTCTGAGTGGTAGCTAGACGGTGCCAGCGCCGGCCTAAACATGTCAACTCAGGCAGCCTTTTCTGCAGATTTGACAGTGCACCATGCCTATTTTGAACCAACGGTTGGGATCCTTCCCAATTGAATCAAGGGCTGAAATTTTACCCCAGTGTAGACGAGATTACCCTATTCTACCGCCTATAAATAGAGGCTCCGTTGATGACTTGAGGGAGGATAAAATCAGGTCCAAAGTAAGCCAAAAAACCAGCCTTCCTCCCTCTCCATGCTGCAGATTTTCTTTTTCTGCTTTTTCTTTCTTCCTCCGCCATAGGAAACCAACACTGTCACCATTTCTTCCCCCAGATTCGCCTTGAGCAATCAGCACCACCAAGTGTTGCCAAGACCACTGGCCAGCCACCACTGCGTCTGTAATAAGCCATCGTGAACGTCTTTCTCTCCTCTGCAAGACGTTCCTTCTTCCCTCTCTCTCCACCGTGGCCTTCGGCCACCACCATTCCTACCCCGAACACCAGCTCCACCACAGGAAGCCAGCACAACCACCAACCGGCCACCAAGCAGCCACCGCGACTCTCTCCCTCTTCTCCTTCTAGCCTTTCTCTCTCTCCTCTGTAACTTTTTCTTCTTCCTCTAATAGCTAATTCCGACCACCATCACCTCAGCTGTTGCCTCCTGAGCCACTGGCCGAACCACCTCGTCACGTCTAAGACCCCCATGCCAGGCAACTTCCCCCTCCCTGCTTTGACTCTTTCTTCCTCGTCGTGGCTGTTGCATGCAGAATTCATTTATGCATGCAGCAACTAATTAATTAGCTCATGGTTTGGGCCAAGCCAGTTATGGCCCAACCCAAGTGGTTGGGTCTGGCCCGGCCCCCATTTAAAAAAAATCCAAAAAATTTAAAAAATCATATTAAAAAAAATGTGATTTTCTCAAATATTTTCTATTCATTTTGCATAATATCAGGTTGTATATTTACACTATAAAATACAAATCCGGTATTAGAATACCCGGTTTTCTCCGAAATATTTCCAAAAAAAATAAAAAAATAAATTTCAAAACTTTTTAAATTTTTTTTTGTTGCATACGGCTAAATTCTAAAATTTTTTCAAGTATATTTTTCGTAAAAAACAAAAATTGCATCTTTTTCATGAATAAAAAATCCAAAATTGGATATCGTAACTAGTTTATGGTTATCCATGAGGATTTGGCCAACATGTCAATAATCTTTTTCCAATATTTTTTTAGTATCCAGATGTAGACTTTAATATTTGTGGGGTGTAAAATTACACGATAAAGTACACCCTTAGGTATTAAAGATACAAGGTGTAGAAATGCGATGCTAAAATTCAGACTTTTGGAACGACTAGGATTTAACCCGATAAGGTAGAGACTCTCTCATGAAGAGAAATATGTCTTAAGCTTTAGAAAAGACCAACAAATAGAAACCTGACTTAGAAAAAAACAATCAACCAACAATGCAGCTTACCTTAAGTAGGGTGCACTGGGGGTGATGCATTTTCCCTTACACAACCAGTCCCTTACTCAGACTCTCGCAGACCATAGGTTCCTAGTGACCATAATACTAGGTGGCGACTCCTGAACCTTAATCATAAATTTATGATTAAATCCAAAAAACTTTCTCAACACACCACACCTCACAATAGGAGGCACGATAGAGAGCCTCCGCCGTCGTCAGACGACGTCGCGTCGGCTCGCGTCCTCGCGACACCTTAGCTGAAATTTCTCTGTCCTTAAGCATGGGTATTCTTTTTTTTTTTCTTTCAATTGATCCAATCACTTTACCATACCTTATTCATTCAATTAACACAATTCTACACAATTAATCTGTCAATTGTATGAAATAACTCAAACATCGTTTTTCTCTTATTTGGCCAAAATCCTTGTCTATGAGGAAGAATAAATTTTCCTTCAAATTGAGTTGTTACCCAATCATTTTTCACATAAAATTAACATAATTCGACAATCAAAACATATAATCTAACACCCTAACATACAATTTCAAACATTCTTACACATTAAAAATTTTCAATTTAACACTAGCACAAAACTTTTGTAGTCAATTGTTTTGGAAAAGTTTCTTACCTCCCAACTCAAAGAAAAAGAAAGGTTGAAAGCTTGGAAAAACATTGTTATCCTCAATTCCTCTTCCTCTTCAATAATCCCTTAACCTAAATATTCAAGGGTTTAGACCTTCAATTTGCCAATTTTTCTTGTACAAATCTCTATCTAACATACTTTGATTACTAAATTTGTCTCTCTTTTGTGTCTTTAGGATGTATTTATTTGGTTTTCCTCACAATTGTTTTCTCTTTTTTTTCTTCTTCTTTGGCCGACACCAAAGTGTTCTTGAAGAACATTATTCATGCTTATATAACTATAAATTTTTCTTATTTACTCCTATGGTTCTATGTTTATTTTTTTTGCATGTCTATGTCAGCATCATTGGGACTTAAATTGGAAGATGCATCGTTACAACATCTGGATAGAGAAAATTTTTATTTTTACACCTCTTACATAGACATCTAATATCGTCTCCATTAATAATTCTCGGATTAGATAGTGCATAATTAATAAAAACCTCAACCCCATCATAATAATCCATTCTACACAACCATTCGGGTGAATCTTAATACATCTATGAATGATCATCCATTACTTATATCAAACCTACATAGAATATTGATGACAACAAGTATTAATTAATTACATAAACTAAATAAATTATCTAACATTGATTTAAATCAAACTTATTTAATCTATTTTAATAGTACTATTAAATTATTAACAATTATCTATATAAATTCAAATTTATATACTTTTACTGAAATATTCAACTCAAGATAAAATTAACAAAATATAAAACAGACTCATTAAATAAGCCATTATTTATTTCATTACCGAACACCTAAGTCACAAATCAATGTCATCAAATTACAAATAAATATAATTTTTCAAACCGTAACATGTACAAATCATATATTCATACAACAAATTTCTATGAGAAAAAGCTATAAAACAAGTAAACACAAACAAACTACATATACTATAAAAATATGCAATAAAAAATAACATTTTAAAATTGAGTTCATATAAAAAATGAATAGTTTTGCTTACTTAATTTCCAGCTAAATGACTAGGCCAACTAGCTGGAAAAGCTATTCAACTTCCTTTTTTTAAGAATCACACAAATTGAGTGAGGAGCTAGAGATCTTTTGCTGGTTTTTGCAAAAAAATAAAAATAAAAATGGAAGAAGAGAAATAGGGGAGGGGGAGATAGGGTTCGATTGCTAGGTTATAACTTAAAAACTACCAACAAATTCACTGATGAATATTAGCAATGAGTTTATTGTGTTAGGAATATCGTCTGTAATAATAACAATTTATTTATTTATTTATTTTTTCATACCCTCTTTTCCTAGTGTAGTTCCCTCGATATACATTGATAAAAATTTTCCATTGGTGCATACAAACAAACATAATGAGGGAAACATTCCATCAATAAATGTCACCATAATTTACCGTCAGAATTTTTTCATCGATATATCCATTTATATTTGCTAATTTTCTGGTGGTGACAACTTAAAAAGTATGAAAATCCAACACATTCCATTGCCTTCTCTACTTTAACTAGATGATGAAAAAAAAAAAAAAATACTAATTCAATAATTTATAAGTGAAGAAACTTAACTCAGAACATGCCATGAATGATTGGGTGGCTCTTCTATTATAGGAAGACTTAAGTGGTATGGAAAGCAAGAGAATATGATAGTTGTGAGTAAGATAGAAGTTTGTCACAAGTATATATAGGTATAATCATGTTTGCCTGTAATAGTGGATTTTTCATTTCTCAAGTTGATTTTTTCTCTCATTTTTTTCACTTTGATTCATAAGCAAGAAACACGAGGAATGGCATGGCTTGTTGGTGCTACTCCTTTTCCCTCATTCACTGTTCACTTTGTTTGCCAAAAACATCTTGGCACCACATGATGTATGATTCTTGTGGGAGCCTTACAAAGTTCATATTTGGAATCTATTTAGCATTGTAAATGAATCCCTCTTTCCCTCTAGATGTACACAGACTAATGATAAATTTGCTATATAATTCCAACCAGAATAAGATAAAAAATGAGCCACTATCTTGGTTGGTTTTCTTTTTTATTTTGGCTGAGTTAATACTCAGTTTGCACGCTACTTTTTTTTTGTAATTGAACCAATCTTTGTGTCTTTAATTCTATCCATAAGATAATTAAATTGTTATAGTATAGAAAGATGGATGATTCTTCAGACATTAATTTTCATTTGGTAGCTTAGAGATGATGGATCCCAATCATTTCTATTAGTGAATTAAACCAAGCCAACATGACGAATTATGCTGCTATATGGTGTACATATATATTGTGATGATTGATGTGTGTTTTGCATACTAATGCTCTTGGGCATGCAAGTTCCACCGATCTTTTGTGTTAGAGCATAAATTACTCCTGGAGTATTTTCTATTATTAGCATAGTGGACAAACTTATTTCCCAAACTAGTGCAGTTGGGAACATAATCCCCGCTCTAATATAGAAATAGTGGTTGCACATGTAGTACGTGCACAACCTATAGATGACGCATACACTACATGCGCAACCAATTAAAATTCATAGTTGTGCATATAACACATCTGTAACTGACAAATTCTCATTCTTGCATTCCTTTCCCAAATAATTAACTCATGCAAAAGTCAACGTGTATTTTCATGAAGACCTAATGGCATGAAAAAAAATAAATGACCTAATGGTTAGATAAAAAAAGATGGCATGGCAGATAAAAAATAGAGGAGAGAGAAAAGAAAAAGGAAAGAAAAAAGAAAGAAAGAATAAGGCATCATAAACACTCCGAAGCTTCAATGATGAAACTCTCGGTACCATCGAAAAGATATCGATGAGACGAATCCATAGACACTATGGAAAGCCAATTTCAGAGCTAGTAGGGAGTCACACTGCAATGTAAATGTAGTGACATGCTCATTTGATGGCATCTCATCACTAACTTTGAAGTTGTTTTTTCATGGTATATATGGACTCGTCTCGATGATATCTTTCTTGTTGTACTGAGAGTTTCACCATCAAATATCTAGTGTGTCACACCTTATTCTTTCTTTTTTTCTCTCTAATTTTTTTTTGTTATGTCATCTTTTTTTCCCTAGCCATTAGATAATTTTTGTTTTCTTCATGCCATTAGATATTCATAAAATGCATGTTGACTTTTGTATAGTTTAATTATTTGAGAAATGAATGGAAGAATGAAAATTTATGAATGTTAACAGGTTGTGCATGTACGCAACAACTGGTTGCACATATAGTAAATGCATGACTTATAGGTGGCACATGTATTACATGAGCAACCACTATTTTTGTGCTAGTGGGAATTATATATTTTTCTAATTTTGCTAGTTTAGGAAATAAGTTTGCCTACTATGCTAATGTGGGAAAAAGCTTGTACTCATGTTTCATACAATTTGGTAATACCATAAAAAAAAGATCGTACACCAAGTTGCATGGTCAACATTGTTGTCTAGTCAGACCATACAACAACCAAATCTGCATGAACATAAAGAAAGTTGTATCGTTAGATTGGACAACAAGGTTGCCCCAAACATGGTGGGCCTCAACCTAAAATACCAAGCTAGATAATAAGTTGTTTATTCAAGTTAAATAGGTTAAGTCCAAAAAACAAATTGGATAACAAAGGTATTCGGTCAACTTTTGTGGGCCTTGGTCCAAGGGACAAATTGGACACTAAAGTTGTCCAATCAAGTTTGTCGAGCCTTGGCCCAAGTTAGAAGGCTTCAGTCCAATATAACCCTCACATGCTAACATGCTCCTCGTGTGTAGGAATGCTCCTAACACTTAATTTTGCAAGGACACACACCTTTTCAGTACAATGCCGTAACCTCTGAAAGTGTAGCAACGCTTAAACTTATATGTTGTAGAATTATGCCTTGTTAGGACGACGCTGCAACCTTCTATGTTTATAAACTCCTAAATTTTTAGTGTGACAACTTCCTTTTCCATAAATGGCTATCACATGACTGATTGACTTGTGAATAGCTATTATCAATGGTAAATATAATGCCTACCATAACCAGTGTAATGCCTACCCTCGTTAACTCATTTTATATGTTATCAACATTATAAATGTAATTATTTCTCTCCATAATAACTCGTAAATAGTATGTTTGAAACTTGAAGATCCATAAGGTAAATTCATGTGACTGAAGTGTAAAACTACCTTAGGTTACCAGGTGACCAAACACAACAAGAACAGAACATAGAACACACAACAATCACAAGATACACTATCCTACACTCTTCTTTCTTGTCTTCTTCGCTATACATTATTTTTCTTCTAAGATTTACTAACTTAAACATTAGAGGGTTATCATGATTGGAGACTTATTTTGCAAGGGTTTGGGACCAACTTAGTTCAACTTAATTAAAAATCTTCCAAAGCCCAACATATTAGTGGTGGAAAAGCCCAATACAATTTGGAATTTTTTGAAATTCATCACAATCTATTTGTTTTTAATTTTTTTTGTATATATATATATATATATATATATATATACTCAAGGTATAATCAATTTAAAATAAGATTTCATGATTTAGTTATAAATGATTTTCGGTTTCACTAACCAAATCAAGAACACAAGGTTGCACAACATACTTTCATGTGTCTTTTATCTATTGTTATACAAAATATAACCAGTGATGAGGGATGTTTTAATACCATTTCATGGATGTGAATATTTTAGTAGTTTGTTATATATATTGTTGATGTAATATTTTTTTTTCAATTTGTGACGATAATTATTAATTACCATGTATATGTAATATTTTGACATCTTTGATGTAAGAACATGTGTGTTTATTTATTTTTATATGTATATTATGTAGAAAAATTGCATTAATGTGGTCTTTAGAGAGTGAAATTAATGGATTTCTTTGATCACAATATTCATTTTTTTTAACATATTCATTGCTAATAAAAGATCATGTTCTAAACTTCAAATTAAGATACATATTGCATATGTTTTTCCCAAGTATAAATCAATAAAAAAGTAATGAAAAATTATCAAATACCAAGCTCATCATCTTAAGGTCCTTAAATCATTGAAAAAAATAATTATAATATATGAATTGGATTATATTTTTTCACAACTTTATAGTCTTTTAGTTAAGTCCTGATATGGAAATAAAAGGTTAATAATAAAATGACATTACTAGTTGTGATAACAAATGTAATTGTGATTGGAAAGTAATTGTAATGATAGTTAAGATTGATAAAAAAAATTGATTATGGTTTTAAAAAAGGTGAAAAATATAATAGTCAGTTTGGTTGTGACAATAATCATGAGATAACAATGATTGTATTGATTGTAGCGATGAGAATAGTGTTAGTGACGAGAAACATGGTGAGGAAGTGATTTTGAAGACGTTTATATTCAAAATAATATAGTAAAAATTAATAGCTGATACATTTTTAGAGTTTTCCAAAGACAATTTAACCCAACTAATATTTAATCATACAAGAATATTTAAAAAAATATGCTTGTTAAATTATAAAAATGTATATTTAATTCAACAAATAACACTAATAAAAAATTAAAAATATGCCAATGAAATTGATAGTGAAAACGACAGAATACTATCATATAAAACTTCTTATCAGGTTTTTTCTTCCATTAGCAATCCTATTAACCATTTCCAACGCAGACAAAACTATCACCAGAACATTCATGACTAAAAATAAGCTTTTATTGCCTCTTTCCCCTCGCAAAATCAATCAAAATTGTAAATTGTTGATGAATTTGTTTTTTAAAAAATTGGAAACCGCCGCTGATTTTATCATCGTTTATTTTTGTAACAGAATATTTCATCGACAACTCCATCAAAAAGTTCCTACATATCATGAAAGTTTTACCAAACTTTCAGAATAGGTACAAACATTCCGACAGGATTTCCAGCAGCTGTTGACATTTTTTTTGGTTTGTTATGATCTCTAAGCCAATTATTACTCACAATAAATCCATAACCACAACAAAAAGCATCTCAAAAAAAATTGACTTCTATATATTTAACAATGGATAATACTAAATGGATTACACATGCCTATAAGTTTTTACAGTTGAAAGATTTAGGTAGTAAATTTATATAAATAATGTACAACAATGAGATAGATAAAATTTCATGCACCAACATTAAAAAAAATAAACATAAATTAGAAAAACATACAACAAAGTTATCAAACAAATATAAATATAATGCATTATAAAGCACCAATAAATATCTTAAACATTTCTAATATTGTTACACAATGAAAGACATCTAAATCAATTCATCATCTTTTAAGTAGAATCCACCTCTTTATTTTTATCATTGTCATGTCCAACATCATCTTCTTTGTTATTTTCATGGTCAATCTCACAATATTTATGTACTTTTCTATGTGTACTATTACTCAACATAATTAATCTCAGTAATATGAAAATTTAGATTTTCTAACTTGATAAATGGAGATACTCGATATGGATAAACTAACTTGTTTATTTGAAAGACATCGTCTCCCCTAATTAGTTTATCGTTACCATCTTCAACTACTTAGACTCGACTCTTAGATTCTGTTTCGATAATGGATAACCAATCAACTCTATCATGATCATTTCTAAAAAAAGAAGTGTATATATAATATATTTTCTGGTATTGTTTGACAAAAATAAAAATATTATTGATGTTGCGAAGTTTATCATTTTTATTTTCTTCTAACAAACCATGGTGATGATCAACTTTAATTCCTGTATTGGTATCACACCAATAACATTTGAATAAAAACATTGTATCTTGCGACTTATGATATCACAATTCAATCACCTTTTTTAACTTGCTATAATAATCAACTTCAAACTCAATAGAAGTTAAACTATTTATACAAACCCAACTATTATAAGTCTTTCTACCTCACCATATTATTTTATATGGAAGACATATCTATTAATGAAATGCTTATTGTAACACTGAACCTTTGTTTCATGACTCAAAGATAGGAATTTCAATCTACTAGTATTTGCAACCATGTTGAATGACTTGGCAAGAACCTCTAGTGAGAATAAAAAAAAAAGCTTTACCACCATTAAATAAGATAAAGGCCTTATTATAATGCATATAATACATACAAGCTAATTTTTCATATGTGCTCCAATCCGACACCATCCCATACGCAGAAAAATCATTTATAGTCCATATCAATATTGCCTCCATTTGAAAATTATATTTTCTAGAGACATCATATGTCAAAGCTCTGACTGACTATAATTGACTCAACTCATCAAGCAACGGCTCAAGACAAAAATCTATATTCCTATATGGATTATGAGCTAGGTATGACCATACTTAAGAACATGAATTCTAGCTTCATACATATCTATAGGGGGTAAGTTGTAAGCTATTAGGATGACTGACCAACAAGAATAGGTTGTTGCAACAAAGGACCCAAATGGATTAAATCCATCACTATGAAAGTCGAGTCGTATGTTTCGTGGCTCCAACAAAAACTTAGGATGTACCCTATTCAAATGCTTTTAAGCTTTACTATCGAAATGGTGTACCATATCTCTATCAACCTTGTTGTGTGAATAATGCCATATCATGTGCTCAACAAACTTTAGAGACATAAATAACCCTTACAGTCTAAGAGTAATTGAGAAGTATCTTATTTTTTTGTATGTGATAAGAGTCTTCATCTACCATAATTGGTTTATACTGAGCATGCTTAAAAGTTTTACACTTAGTAATAATTGCATATTCACTATAGTACAACATGTAAAAGTTTTAACACATCAATTTTTTAGTATCTTAAGCTAAGAGTTTTCATCATGAATTTGGATGCATAAAAATTATCTTTCATTATATTCCCTTCAGATAACATGGTTTTTTTTTTCCATTTGAGGATCCAATCATAACCGACCTCACTACGCCCTAAATTAGACTTCATGGTAAACACTTGTGTTATGAGTGATAATTTACTGTGAGTTATGCACCCATCCTATAACGATTCATTAGAATTTTAAAAAGTTTTAAGAACTTAGTTGCGTCTACATTTGGTTCTTCATCTAAATGTTTTTGATATGAACCTTCACTTGAATAATCTTGATTCATTTCCATTGCATTCATCACCATACTCCTATGACAATTTATATTCCCTCCATAGACCATGTATATTGCTAAGACCAGAAGTTGAGCCAACCGTCTTTTCTAACATGGTTTTGTAAGGAACATATGGTTCTCCGTGTGCAAACCAATTTAAGTATTTCTCGACAAACCATTTTTAAAGTAGATGCATCGTCACAACATCTTTATGGTGGAACTTTTTATTTTTACACTTTATACATGGATGTCTAATTTCATCGTCACTAATATTCTTTAGATTAGAAAGTATAAATTTCAAAAAACTCTCTAGTTGTATTTTGGTCCATCCATAATTCCGTCAATAAAACTGTAAATAATAAACAGTTAGAGATGCATTAATTACCAGCACATTGGAATTCGCAGTCCGTTGGTGATTCCTTCGGGAAACCTACCACTCAGTCAGTGAAATTTAATTGCCATCACCGATATGTGAAGGAAAATTGTTCCCTTCGCCTTTGGAATACACCGACAGACAAGAAGCATTGGTATTTTCATCGGCATAATGCATAGTGAACAATGCTAGGAGGAGGGGAACAGTTCCCTTCGCCTATGGAATACACCTACGAACTACGGTTCATCGGTAGTTCCATCGGCGTGATGCAGTGTCTGACGCTAGATTGTATTTGTATTCCCTATCTATCAATCCTGCAAATACTTACATTGAAAGTTGCATGCATAACACAATATCACAAGTTCATATAATTTCATCAATAACTATTACATTATAGTTTATAGCATTATACTTTCGTATTTTGATAGTTAGCCAGAATTGTCTTCTTCTTTTTCAATTGACTCGTCGTCAGCTCTATTGCAATCTTCTATGTTGATATCATCATCTTCATCGACTTGTGCTTGTCCGTTAGAACTCAGAACAACATTCAACTCCTCAACGTCAACATCAATAAAAATATTATCAAAGACACAAAATTTTGAATTTTCTTCAAAGTTAATCGATGGAGTAACTCGATATAGTTCAACCAACTCACTAACTTATACTTTCATGTTTTGATAGTTAGTTAGAATTGTCTTCTTCTTCTTCAATTGACTCGTTGTTAGCTCCATCACAATCTTCTATATTGATATCATTGTTATCATCATCTTCATCAACTTGTGCTTATCCACTAGAACTCAAAACAACATTCAACTCTTCAGCGTCAACATTAACAAAAATATTATCAAAAACGTAAAAATTTGAATTTTTTTCTAAGTCAATCGACGGAGCAACTCGTTATAGTTCAACCAACTCACTAACTTGAAAGATATCATCTCTCATATTTGAGTCATCGTTCTCATCCTAAACAACCTCGACACGACCCCTGTGTTTGGTTTTCAATACGGATAACCAATCAACTCTTAAATCATCCTTTCTAAAGCAACATGTGTGTGTATAATAAACTTCCTGGCATTACTTGGCAAAAATAAACACATTGTTGACATTGTAGAGTCTAACATTTGAGTTAATTTTGACCAAACCATGATGGGGATCTACTCTGATTCCTTTGTTAGTGGTGTCATACTAATAACATTTAAATAAAAAGACTCTATTATGCTCGTTATGATATTGTAATTCAATTACCTCTTCTAATTTCTCATAATAGTCAACTTCAAACTTACTAGAAATCGATCCCTTAACACAAACTCTATTGTTATATGTCTTTCTACCCTGTTCATATTCTTCAGTATAAAACACATATCTATTAACAAAATACTCGTTGTAGCACTTCACCTTTCTTTCAAGACCAAGACTTAGTAAAGACAATGTAGCACTAGCATTCCTTCCTAGTTTATAAACCTGGTACATCAAGTACAACAATGAATAGTGAATGAGAATTTTGTAATGAAATTAAATATCCCGATATATAATGAGTTTGTGAGTACTTACATATGTTTTGAATCACTTGGTAAATTTTTCATCTTGTAATTGAAAGATTTAGAATTCGGTCAGCTATGAGTTATTAGACAGTAAATATTGACGATGTTGCCTATGAGGTATACAATAATGTATGAGTTTGTGATATTACAAGAGATACATAGTCCAATATTTATAACAAAGTTTAAGTAGTATATATACTTACTGAATAAAAGGTCTCAGTTCATCGCAGTTAATAACATATAATTATGTGTTTGTCTAAATTTTATTTCAAACAAATATCTTTCCCTGACAATATTTTTATGTGCGGGTCGTCCAGGATTGAAGAATATTAACAAGTTTCCATTCGAAGGTACTTCACCACCATCGTCATACCTTGGAACGTGATTGATTCTTGTTCTCAAATGAGGCTTAAAATAGTACGAGATAAATGTTGAGATCTCCTCAACAATATAGGCCTCACATATCGAAGCCTCAACATGCGCCTTGTTTTTAACCTTTTTTTTAAAGTTGAACTAACACCTGTATAGAATTAAATGAATGTTTTCAATTAACATAAACAATGAAAATGCATTTTTAATTACATTACATGTGTAATCTCTAACCTCTCGAATGCATTTTGTTTTTAACCTTTTTTTTTAAGTTGAACAAATACCTGCATATAATTAAACAAATGTTTTCAATTAACATAAACAATGAAAATACATTTTTAATTATATTACATGTGTAATCTATAATCTCTCGAATGGATACATCCATCTATACTGGACTAGGCCTTCAACTTTTACCTCATACGGTAAATGTATGGGCAGATGCTCCATCGAGTCAAAACATGATGGAGAGAATATCATCTCAAGTTTGTATATTGTCTGGACAATATTCGTTTCAAGCCTCTCAATGTGGTGTGTCTGTAATTTGTTGAAGCATATATCTCTAAAGAAATGATTGATCTCCATGAGTGCATCATATATATCCTCTTTGGCAATAAATCATGATAAAATAATGGAATTAGTGTTTGCATAAACATGTGGTAGTCATGGCTTTTCATTCCATACAATCTGCAGTCCTCTAAATTAACCAACCTTGATATGTTCGAGGCATGTTCATTAGGAAAACATAGACTCTTAAGTCATTGGTAGACTAGTAGTTATGCATTCTTGTCTAAGGCGAAGCTTGCTTTGGGCTTTGCGACCCGTGACCCAGCATAAACCAAATCTATATTTTTACGGTGACAAAACTACGCTATATCCATTCTGGCCTTGATGTTGGCTTTTGTCTTCCTCTTCATGTTCATGATCGTGTTGAAAATGTTCTCCAACATGTTCTTTTCTATGCATCTGATGTTAAGATTATGGTGGAGGAGATTGGTCTTCCAATAAGGAAGCTTTCAAAAAATATTCCACTTTACCCAATTATGGGTCAAACCAAAACTAGAAAACTTCTGCTTATCAAATTAGAAACCAAACAAAATGTCACCATACTCTAACACGACATCATTCAATTCTTCACCACAAAGACACGGGGGTGTAACATTCTTTTCAACTCTACCAACAAAAAAAATCCTTTATATTCTTTCTATACCTGTGATCCGTTGGCAAGAAATGCCGGTGACAGTGAAAAAAAGATGTTTTACCCCCGTTTATTAGCATGAATACCTTGTTATTTTCCATACAGTATGTATTAAGAAAGATTTTGCAGATCATGAAACAACACACAATTAGCCTACAATCATGTTAATTATTCTGTCATTCAATTTGTAATTACACCTGATTCTATGCTCAATAACTACAGCTGTAATGGTAGCATAGATTTAGCATGAACGTTCCTTAGATAGACTCTCTACCTTTGTAAATATAAGGCACTGCTCCCATTTATTGAATTCAAGCTTTGAAGCATTGTCTGCAGTCTTTATATGGTATCAGAGCAACAAATCTCTAACGAGCCAACGATCCAAGCATCCACCATGTTTGCTTCCCCCAATCAAACCTCAACCTTTTCTCTTCAACCCCAACCCTCTTCCGCAACAGACAAGCCACTCATTAATCTTAATATCACTGCACAAATCAATGAAAAATTAACCCCCTCCACTTTTCTCAAATGGCGTGCTCAGTTTGAAGCACTCCACATCGGGTATGATCTACTCAACTATATCGAAGGCATGTTTTCATGTCCTTCCTCCACTGGTTCCACTGTTGATGAGTTGCACAAGAACCACTGGATCAGACAAGATAAACTCATCTTGAGTGCTATTCTAGCCTCTACTTCCTCATCAATAACATCTCTCATGGAGCTTGGAAAAAACTCAAAACTCTATATGCTAGCAGATCCAGAACACGTGCTATGCAGTTGAAGGAGGAGCTCGCATTAATCCAGTGTGGACATCGATTAATCACAAACTATCTCCATGCTGTGAAGAAATTGGCTGATGAAGTAGCCATTATTGATCATCCAATTTCGGATGATGACCTAACTCTTTATGTGTTAAATGGTTTAGGTCCAGATTTTCAAGAGATTGCAAGACCTATCCATGCCAGGGAGTCCTCTCTAAACTTTGAGGAGTTACATGATCTTCTAGTTGGCCATGAGGCGTATCTAAGGCGCCTGGAAACTGCAACACAAACCATGGTTGTCTCTGCCAATTACACGAAGACAAAGTAGTATGTGCAAGGAGGATATAATCAGGGATGTAAATCCCAAAAAAAAAGAGGGTTGGATTAAATTAAAGGAAATAAACTAAACTAAAAAGAAGTGGGGGCAAAACGAATATACTTAAAGAAAATGGGGCCTAAATGCAAATAAGAATAATTATAGAGCATAAGTACTCCTCTTCTCACCAAAAACAGATCTGCAGATAACGTAAAGAAAGAAAAGAGGGAGTTTTTATATTCATTTTTACAAATCAAGAGAGAAACACCAAAATTTCAAAAACCCATCCAAGATTAAGGGTTATAGGTAGAATAAACATTGGTGGGAAAGGGATTAACAAGAGAAATTGAACAAGAAGAGAAGAGGGGAGGGCCAACTATCATTAGAAAGAAAAGGAGGGATCGAAACCTTGATTCGTACCGGGTAAGGTATTCTAAACCTACTCTTATGAGTCATTTCAAGTCCATTATGAATTGATGTCTGGATGTTAATTTATAGATTTGAGTTCTTAGACTTAAATTGAGGAAAAAGTATGAGTTGCTAAATTAAAGAACTTCATGTGTTGTATGTAAATGGAAAGATTGATGAATTTGGACAGTTTCGTCTCTTGACTTTCATAGAGATTTTGGGTAGGAGGATGAAGGAATTAGGATCAGGTTCCTCATAGAATTGTAGGTTTGGATGTTGGCTAACTAATGAAATTGGTCTTCCTCAATTTGGAGTTATAGAACTCCAGTTATGGGTCACCAACCGAGACTGGGTCATGATAGACCCTATGGGGTAGTAGGTCTGGTTCTTTGATGAGAAATTTTGACTGTCTTAGAGGTAGAACTAGGTTCTCTTTTCTTCAGAGAGCTTATAGCCTCATGTCTTAGCTTTCTAATAAGACTAATCTCGCTTGAATCGGAGTTCTATAACTCTAGATATAGTTAAAAATCTGAGGAGAGGTCAGACAGTAACAGTTCAAAAACGAGACAGTAACAATTCAATATCTAGACAGTAACAGTTCAAAAATGAGACAGTAAGAGTTCAAAAACGAGACAGTAACAGTTCAATAACTATACAGTAACAGTTCAAAAAACAAGACAGTAACAGTTCAATGTCTAGATAGTGACAGTTCGAGATTTAAATAGAAACGGTTTATATATATATATATATATATATATATATATATATATATATATATATATATATATATGGGGTAGTAGGTCTGGTTCTTTGATGAGAAATTTTGACTGTCTTAGAGGTAGAACTAGGTTCTCCTTTCTTCAGAGAGCTTATAGCCTCATGTCTTAGCTTTCCAACAAAACTAATCTCGCTTGAATCGGAGTTCTATAACTCTAGATATAGTTAAAAATCTGAGGAGAGGTCGGACAGTAACAGTTCAAAAACGAGACAGTAACAATTCAATATCTAGACAGTAACAATTCAAAAACGAGACAGTAAGAGTTCAAAAACGAGACAGTAATAGTTCAATAACTATACAGTAACAGTTCAAAAAACGAGACAGTAACAGTTCAATGTCTAGATAGTGACAGTTCGAGATTTAAATAGAAACGGTTTATATATATATAAGGAATAATAACTATGGTTGGACAAAGAATGACAACATTAATGGGTGAAATGAGAAAAACGTAAAATATTAAGAAATGATTGAAAGAAAGACTTATTGGTTGTTGATATGGTTATAATAAAACATATCCTTGGGTGAGAAAAATTATGAGATAAACTTGTGAATTGCAGGAGGGATCACAGGCGTGGTGCAACAGCAGTAGGGGAGCACGAGTAGACCTTCTATTGCATGTAGGTGAATCGCACCTGTACTTCCTAGTTAATTCCATGAATTATTTATGTTATCAATGTGAAATGTGAATTATTGAATGTATGTGTATTCAAGGTGCAAACTTGTTGTGTGACTTGCCAAATGATGAAATTATCACTGACAAAAGAAATATGAGAAGTGCGATTTGAGGCGTAAACTAGCATATATTTAGTGTATATTAGGATCCCGGGTAAGGGGATCACCACGATTGATTTAGTGTATGTTAGGATCCTGGGTAAGGGGATCACCACGATTGGGCTAGCATACATTTAGTGTCTGTTAGGATCCTGGGTAAGGGGATCACCATTAGGGGTGAGCATTTTTGGTTCGGTCCGGTTTTGAGCCAAAATAAATAACCAAACCGAAATTATTATTTTTTAAGCTTTTAAACCGAACCGAACCGAAAACCGGTTCGAACCGACCATATTCGGTTCGGTTCGGTTCAGTTCGGTTTTTTTTCCTTCCAAACCGTTTAAACCGATTCATCTTATTTCTATTTTCATAGTTTTGTGCCTATTTTCTGAGAAATCTTGGCTTTCTCAGCAAGCTAAACAAGATAATATCCAGAAATCGAACCTCAGCGTTCTTTTTGTTAGATCCTTGCTAAAAAATTAATCTATGCACAAAAGATACACAAACCAAAAGGAAAGAAAAGAAGCCATTTGACTGGGAAAAAAAATAAAGATCAAAATATATGAATTATTCAAATGTAAAACCAGAACGAGAGGAAACCAATTGTAAATTTTTACACAGATCCACACCATTTGTTGAGCGTGTGGTGTTTTTATACTTGGTTTCTTCAATAAATAACCAAACTCGATGTCCAATCTTCTATTGGTTTGACATAACAATCTTCTCACAAGACGAACATAAAGAAATCAAAGAAAAACCTTTTACTGGTTTGACATAACAATCTTCTTCAGTTACATGGGTATGAAAAATGACATAACAATTACAATGTCAAAAGCAAAAGTAAAAGTAAAGAAAGACATGCTTGAACTAAAAGAATTAAAATCAAAAGTGAAGAAAGGTGTGATAGGAAGACAGATGAGCATGAAGCAACAGAAGCCTAACAATTATGGGATGTGTATTGTGGAGTATAGAGGAAAATCAGAGAGAAGAGAAAGTGAGAGACGCTGAGAGCAAAAGAAGGGGCGGCTGTCTAGAGAGAAAGTTACTTTAGGTTTAGGGTTACAAAAAAATGTCATATTTATACATGTTTTTTTTAAGTGTTGGTTTGGGTGAACCGGTTCGGTTCGGTTCAATCGGTTTCAGACTTTAAAAACCGAAACCGAACCGAATTTTTTTTGTGGTTTTTTAATCGGTTAATTCGGTTTTTTTTTCGGTTTGGTTTTTTTGGTTTTTTTTTCTCGGTTTTTTCAGTTTTTCGGTTATTCAGTTTTTTTGCTCACCCCTAATCACCATGTATTGGCTAGCATATATTTAGTGTATGTTAGGATCCCGGGTATCAACATGTATTGGCTAGCATACATTTAGTGTATGTTAGGATCCCGGGTAAGGAGATCACCTTGCATCGACTCCTATGAAGTGATGATGATGATACCAGTGAAATTGGTATCGGTAATGTAATAAGCAAGAATAATCATGGTCGATCTCATAAAGTCTGGAACAAAGGTTGAAAGTGGCAGAGGGAACAATTATTTATAGTTGAATAAAGAAGAGATTCTAATAAAAACTAGAAAGGAGAAGCGAATGAACTATGAATGCATTTTACCCTGTTGAAATTGTTAGATATTTGTGTTGTTATATTTATTGTAATATGCACCTTTCAATAATATGTATTTTGTTTCAGGATCATCGCATGCACGACAAGAGTAGATCCTAGCTTACATTCCCTTCTTGTAATCTAGGTTCTAGGGAGTATACCTTTGTATTTTGTAAACATGAAAATGTTTATATAACTTAATTTGTATAATTAATGTTTAACCTTGATTGACTGAATTTAACCATGTAGTTCATATAACCATATTTCATGTCTATGTATTTATATTTATTTATTTTTATCCATCCATAATGATATTTTGTTATATAATGCATATCATAAATATTGTGGTTGATAGGTGTGAGTATAAGTGTGGAATTGAAACCCAGGATGATTGAGTCGGGAATTAAGTTATGAGATGCGAGCTATTAGAAGTGTAAACAGATTCCATGTCAATAACTTGGGACCTTCCGGTATAGGGAGAACTCCGTTGAAATTTTGGTAGATTTTAATACGAAGACCATGAATATATATATATACAAAAAAAATTAATTACTCTGTTTTTCGATTGACATGAGATTGTCGTTTTATCCCGGAATAGGGGATGTTACAAGGGATCTTCACGGCACAATAGGCCACACTCTCAACGTGGGCCTCACACTTTCAGTCCAGGACAAAATTCTAATGGAGCTCACCGTGATAGACGCAGCTCAAATTACAATAGTGGCAGGTCCACTAATTTCAATCGGCGGTATCAGCCTAAATGCCAACTTTGTGATCAGTTTGGTTACACTGCCAAGTTCTGTTCCCACTCAAATTCCTCAAATATTTTTGCAAACTGTGCCACATCATCCACGGGCAAAGACAAAAATTGGCTCCTTGATTCTGCAACCTCTCATAATATCACAGGAGATCTCTCTAATTTATCTATTCATTCTGAATATGATGGCACTGACGAAGTACTTCTTTGTGATGGTTCAGGTTTGGTAGTCTCATACATTGGTTCTTTGGCTTTACACTCCCTCAACCGAACTTTCCTTTTACGTAATACTCTTTGTGTTCCAAACCTTTGCAAAAATTTAATCTCTGTTCATCATCTTACCAAACAAAATAATATGTTTGTTGAATTTCACCCTTTTCATTTTCTTGTGAAGGATACGATCACGGGGGCGATACTACTAAGAGGAGCATGTAACGATAGCATCTATACCTTCCCTACATCAATGGTCCCCGTCTCCTCCAAAAAGGTCGCTAATGTTCATGTACAAACATCACTTGATGGATGGCATAAACGCCTTGGACATCCTTTTAATAAAATCATTCACAGTCTTGTCAAAAGTTTTTCCCTTCCTATTACATCCAATCAAAAGTTACCTTCATTATGTCATTCCTGCTCTATTAATAAAGCACATCAACAACCATTTCGTGTCACAAGTCTTAAAAGCCATGCACCACTTGATATTATTTACATTGATGTGTGGGGTCCCGCTAGTTATACTGGTCTTGATGGATCTATATATTATCTTATTTTTGTGGATCATTATACTAAATATACATGGTTTTATCCAATGGCCATAAAATCCGGTGTCTCTACTATTTTCCCACATTTTAAAAAGGTTGTGGAAAATCGTTTTCAAAAAACTATAAAAATAGTGTATTCTGATAATGGTGGAGAATTCATTGCTTTAAAATCATATCTCTCACTTCATGGCATATCTCACTATACCACTGCTCCACACCCCCCTAACAAAATGGTGTTTCCGAATGTCGCCACCGTCATTTAGTTGAAACGGGCCTTACTGTTCTTCATAATGCAAATCTTGATTTCTCGTATTGGCCGTATGCCTTTCAAACTGCATCTTATCTCATCAATCGACAACCTACACCTCTTCTCCACGGAAAATCACCCCTAGAAGTTCTTTTTGGTCAATCACCAAATTATTTCAAGTTCAAAAAATATTTGGCTATATTTGCTACTCGCTTACCCGGCCCTATAATTTAAACAAAATGCAGCCCAAATCCCAAACCTGTATTTTTCTTGGCTACTCTTTAACGCAAAATGCATACAAATGTTTTGAACCCATTACAAAAAAATTCTTCACTTCACGACACGTGCTATTTGATGAACATAAATATTTCTTTAGACCATCCAGTTATGTGTCTTCTTCTTCATCTCACACACCTTCAGAGTCTCAAACCTGGCTTCCCCTCCCTCATGTTCCTTCGATGTCTGTTCTTCCACCATCAGACCAAACCCGCCAGCACCAGGAAGGTACACCCGCCATCGTTACATCCTCTTCAGGTAATCTCGACAACCTTTCTGATCACTCCATTCTTCATTGCTCCCAAAACCCAACTCTTCACCCATCTTTTTCGCCTGATCTCCTTCCTGATGCTATGCCTAGCTCTTCCTTATCACCTTCTGCTCCCACCTCTAGTTTCCCTCCAACTTTTCCCCACTCACCTTACCCTATCCCTCCTGCAGCACCTGAACCTTCCCAATGCACTCACAACATGACCACCAGATCAATGAACCAAATCTTCAAGCCCAAGCAACTCAACACCATATCCAAATATCCTCTTCCCCAAACCATTGAGCCAACAAGTATGGGTCAGGCTTTATCTCAACCTCACTGGTGTGCTACCATGTCTCATGAGCTTACTGCTCTTATGAAACACGACACCTGGGACTTGATTCTACCTCTTTTCGATTGTCAACCAGTGGGATGCAAGTGGGTATTCCGCACAAAACACAAAGCAGATGGGTCAGTGGATCGTTTCAAAGCCATTCTAGTCGCCAAAGGCTATCATCAACGTCTTGGTGTTGATTACAAAGAGACTTTCAGTCCCGTGGTTAAACCATCCACCATCAGGGCTGTTCTGTCTATTGTTGTCATGCATGCATGGGTACTAAGGCAAATGAACGTTCACAATGCTTTTTTAAATGGTGCATTAACTGAGACTGTGTTTATGCAACAGCCCCCCAGATTCAAGGATGTATCCAAGCCTCATCATGTTTGCAAGTTAAACAAAGAGCTCTATGGCCTCAAACAAGCCCCACGGGCTTGGTATACAGCTCTTAAATCTACCATCCTTCAGTTGGGCTTTCACAACTCTAAGGCAGACTCCTCTTTTTTCATTTACAGGGATGGCTCAAATCTCTGTTATCTCCTAGTATATGTGGATAACCTTGTCATTACAGGGAATACTCTATCATTTGTGCAATCTGTTATTCAGCAGCTCGGTGTCTTGTTCTCTCTCAAAGACTTGGGTTCACTTCATTATTTTTTAGGTATTGAAGTTATCCCCACTCCAGTCGGGTTGTTTCTTTCTCAACATCAATATGTTCATGGCCGCTTAGCTGCAACAAGTATGAGCGGTGCAAAAAATGTCTCCACTCCTCTCTCATCCACTCAGTCCCTTAAATTGGTTGATGACACCGCTGCTGTGGATAACTCAGATTTTTGTCGCATCATTGGTAGCCTCCAGTACCTTATTTTGACGCACCCTGATATCTTATTTTTTTGTTAACAAACTATCTCAATTTATGCACAGGCCTACAACAACACACTAGACTGCCACCAAAAAGCTCCTTCGCTACTTAAAACACACCATCTTTCATGGCCTTCAGCTCCGCAAGACTGGCACCCCTGCCTTGCGGACTTATTCTGATGCTGACTGGGCTGACAACATTGATGATCGCACGTCCACCTCTACACATATTGGTTTTTTAGGTTCTAATCCTATTTCTTGGAGTTCCAAGAAGCAACGGGCTGTTGCACGTTCCACAACCGAGGCTAAATATTAGGCTCTTGCCATTGCGGCCTTTGAAACTATATGGTTGTCCACTCTTCTAACAGAACTAGGATTTCCAGCCCCACAATGTCCCCAATTGCTATGTGATAATCTCGGTGCAACATATCTTAGTTTCAACCCTGTTAATCACTCGCGCATGAAACACATTCAAATAGATCTTCATTTTGTCTGTGACTTAGTACAAAAAGGCAGTCTTCAGGTCCACCACGTTCACACTCAAGACCAATTAGCTGATCTCTTAACAAAGCCATTGTCCAGGCAGCGTACTGAGTTATTGTGACACAAGATTGGTTTTGCCGATGGAAGCTCAATCTTGCGGGGGCGTATCAAGGAAGATTCTGCAGATCATGAAACATCACACAATTAGCCTATAATCATGTTAATTATTCTTTCATTCAATTTATAATTACACCTGATTCTATGCTCAATAACTACAACTGTAATGGTAGCATAGATTTAGCACAGACTTTCAAACGTTCCTTAGATAGACTCTCTACCTTTGTAAATATAAGGCACTGCTCCCTTCTATTGAATTCAAGCTTTGAAGTATTGTCTGCAGTCTTTATAGTATGAACATGCTAGTTTTCTATATGTGCTCCAACCAGAAACCATTTCATAAGCTGGAAAATCATTGATAGTTCACATCAAAGTTGTTTCCATAAGAAAATTATGTTTCTTCAATACATCATAAGTTAAAGCCTTGAAGGACCACAACTACATTAACTCATCAATCAAGGGTCGAAGACAAACATCTATATTTTGGCCCAGACTATTAGGACCAGGTATAACCATAAATAAAAAAATAAACTCCAACCTCATACACATTCTTGGTGATAAGTTATAAACTGTGAGTATAATCGGCCAACAAGAATAAGGAGCAGTAAATAACCCGAATAAATTGAGTTTGTCTGTAGATAACCCAAGATGCACGTTTCTTGATTCAGCTGAAAAGTGAGGATGCACACTGTTAAAGTGTTTCCATAATTTACCGTCGGAAGGATGCACCATCACTCCATCCACTGCATCATGTGATTAGTGTCATGTCGTGCTCAACAGTCTTTGATGACATGAATAACCTCTATAGTCTAGGTGTGATTGGGATGTATCTAAGTTTTTTATGTGCTACAATAGTCTTTCCCCTGCCGGTTCTGAGTTTATAACAGGAATGCCCACATGTCTTGCACTCCGTCAGCTCAGCATTTTCAAGGTAGTATAGCATGCAGAGGTTTGGACACATGTTAATTTTTTAATATCCTAGACCAAAGGGTTTCATCATGGACTTCGCAGTATAGAAGTTCAACATGTTCCCTTCAGGTAAAATTCTTCTCGTTCATTTGACAATTCTGTCATAACCGACCTCACTTAACTCATAATCTAACTTGATGGTAAACACATGTGCAACAACCGATAATTTACTGTGATTTGTGCAACCATTCCATAATGGTTCGTCAGAATCTTTCAAAAGATAAAAAAAACCTGGTTGTGTCTGTATTAGGTTCTTCACCTACGATTGAACATTGACCGGCATGACCCTGATTCATTTTCATTGCATTGATAACCATAGTTCTATAAGGATTACTATTGTCATTTACAACTCCATGCATGTTGCTAGCACTAAAAGTTGACTCAACCATCCTTTTTTATCATGGTTTCGTGAGGAACAAATGGTTCTCCGTATGCATACCAACACAGATATTTCTCCATGAACCCTTTGTGTAGAAGATGGATCGTTACAACATCCGGATCGAGAGAATTTTTATTTTTAGATCTCTTGCATAGACACCTAATACCGCCTCCACTAATATTTCTCGGTTAGATGTTGCGTAATTAATAAAACCCTAAACTCCATTACAATAATCCATCATTCGCAATTCTTGGGGTGAATCTCGATACATCTATGAACGATCATCCATGACTTCTATCGAACCTATATCAAATGATGACGACAACATATATTAATTAACTACGTTAACTAAATAAATCTGCTAAAATATTGGTTTAGCTCAAGATTATCCAACCTACTTTAATACTTCTCTTAATTCATTATCAATTATCCATGTACATATAAATTCGTACACATTTACAGAAATTACAACTCGGAAATAACATTGATAAAATATAAAATAAACGTGTTAAACAAGTCATTATTTATTCACAACACACCTAAGTTGGTAATTCAACATAAGTTTCAACAATTTACAAACAAATACAATATTACAAAATCTAAAACAAACCATAACATGTACAAAATCATAAATCCACACAACAAGTTTGTTTGAGAAAAAAACAATAAAACAAGTAAACACCCAAATAAAATACATATACTACAAAACTATGCAATAAAAAATTAACATTGAAATTGTGTTCAAATTTAAAAAATGGTAGATTTGCTTACTTAAAACGAAAAATCCACAATAAAATTTCAATCAGAACACGGATGAGTTGTGCTAAGATAAGGGGGCATGGGGTAGGGGGCGGTAGGGGCTGTTGCAGAGAGGTTTTTGAAGGAACAAGGAAAAATAGGGGAGAGGGTCAGCTCATATATTAAATATTACCGACAGAATTATTCCATCTATCAATCTGTCTGCAATTCTGTCAGTATAAGTGATACGTCACTATATGACTTGTATGTTTGAATCCAACTGTAATTCTGTCTGTAACGATATCCGTAAAAACTTACATGTCATCGTATTGTTTAGTTTTTTTTAATTCCTTCTATTCTGACTGGGTTTCCCTTGGTGTATATCGAAACCATATTTCTGTTGGTAAATACTGATGAATTTAACAATTGAAAAAATTCAGTCGGCAAAGATCACTACAAAATACCGACGAAAAAAATCCTTTGGTGATTTCATTTGTATTTGTAGATTTTCTGGTAGTGAATATCGATATAATTTTTTTATTTTGTCACTATTTTTTTTTTATCTAAAACTACTAATAAAAATTTTTCATCTCATTTTCTGTCAGTAAACCACGATGAAATATCTTTTATGCAGCGTTTGTGTTATTTTTCTCTTAATTTTTTGACGGTGTATAATTTAACGTTCACGCGACACCAAGCAAGACGAAATCTTCCACTATATAGTTAGGATATAAGATTTAACATGCCCGCTATTTTGGTTTGAGTTAAGTAGCAAAGATTTCAGAAATATTAATCAATTGGAAATGACCCTGACATATCATATGACACCATTCAATCCTGGCATGACCTCAAGCATCCATCAATCGAAAAAGGCCTTGATGCGCGTATATATGTATATATATATAGCTTCTTTGAGAGTGACATCCCATGAAAACGAATGTAAAGCTCTCAAGCCTCTCGGGCACTAACGTCCAATTAGGAATTGGTGGTGGGGCTTAGTACATTTAAAAAAAAAAAATTATTTGTACGCATGGTACAGTAGCACTCACAGGCTAGCTTATTAGTTCTCAGGAAACAAAATAACGCACACCACTGAAACCAGCCCAAGAATCCTTGGCATCAAATTGCCACATGTGTGCTAAATATGCGCATGCAAACAATGTATGGCGGCTAAAGGCAACTTATTTCCAGCCCCAGCAAATTGAATTGTCGCCCAATCTTGGACCCCGTGGGGACTCCGTGTCCAGAAAAATGAATGGAGCCCTAGATCTACAATGGACATTGCGAGCAAGAAGTTAGGGCACACAATAGATGATGTGTAGTTGTGTGGGTCCAGCCACGGTGGTTGTCGGGGCACATAGAACTGATGAGTGGGACCCTTCAAGGGTTAGGGTTGCATGATTTGGGTGGGGAGGATGCTAGGGATAAAATGTTAGACATGAGTGGGGTCCAAAATTTAGTGTTAGTCTTTGAAAAGAGAAAATCTCCAAATCCTTTTGGCTAGGTAGCTAGCTAGCTAGCTCTCTAAAATTAAAAAAAAAAAAAAAACAAAATTCATCCTAAGAAAGAAGGAAGATTTTGGTGACACCTTTTGATGTAAAAAGGTGGGATTTTGTTGAAGAAGAGTTATGGTTGAGACTTTTTAAGTAAGATTTGATTCAACATACGATATTATAGATGGAAGTGGCTGACCATTTTTGTAGAGAGAGAGAGAGAGAGAGAGAGATAGGCATTGAAAAACATGAAAAGAGAGATTTATAACATGTTTGTATAGTAGTATATTTGTGATGTAGAAGATAGTGTTTGGGTTTGGTGGGTGCGCGTGCAGCACAAGATGTGGGATTGTGTCATAATGGAGGCTGCCAGCCACACCTCCCATAATAAGATTATTCCCGACGCATACCTATATGAATCATTCCCTGCCCTTATAACTGCAAAATTTGATTCTAAACTCACCATTTTGCATCATTGCCTTCCACTCTTTCTTGTATACAGCTAGCTCTACCTATCGATTTCCCATTTCCCATTTCCCTTGACATGTACCAGCTGCTAACTCATGTCATCAACCTTTTGTACAAGTATTCATGATGATTCCTATGGCTACACCACACATATTCTACTAATTATGTGCTTATCTACCTATCCATCCCCTACTTCTTAATTTTAGAAGAAGCTTCCTTCCTTCCTTCCTTCCTTCCTTCCGTGGAGTTTATTATTATAGTATTAATCTTGTATGCAAAGTCTTAAATTATAAGCCAAGAAGAGTAAGAAATTGTTGAGGAAGGTTGCAAAAGTCAATTAATAACCCTCCGGAAGCCTACCGATCGAGCACTAATTACTTCGATTCCCACAATCTGTTTTTCAGCTGGGTTTATTCTATTCAACCAACTTTTGATTAAATTCATACATTGGAAAAAGTGAAAATTATCCAAATCATCTTATAATTTAGTTATTTTTAAGGTTTTTAAAAATTACAATTTTGATCAAATTTAGTTATTCATACATTGGAATCCTTCTTCTTCTTCTTCTTCTTATTATTATTATTATTATTATTATTATTATTATTATTATTATTATTATTATTTTCTTTTATAAATAGTAGAGGAACACAATTATTAGAAGAATTTGAAGAATTCAAGGACGAATGCTAAAGGTAAAAGCCATCCTAGAATGTATAAAATTAAAACTCACACATATATGTGGGCGTGATCATTAATTTTATGTAAAGAACAGATTTTATGAAATATAAAGGTAAAGAAAGAAATGTTGTTAAAAATCTTGACATTTAAATGATGGTTTTGGCTTTAATTAATTGACTTTCCAAACTCAAAAGTTAAAGACTCTTAAGTTAATGGCTCTTTTTAGGCTTGTCTCTAATTGTGCGGTTGACTATATTTTCAATCAGGTTCTTACTTAGTCTCCAGAGAGGAAACTTTTTAACCCTTTTATGATTAAGGGAGGTGTATTTTTACTTTCTTTACTTCATAAGATTTTAAATTCAAAGCCAACATCTAGAAAAATTCATTTCTTTATAGCGTGTTTGAGAGTGTGGTTGCAGTTGCTTTTCACTCGGAAATGCATCAAAATAATATATTTTGTTATTTTTTAAAAATTATTTTTGACATCAGCACATCAAAATAATCTGAAAATACCAAAAAATATTAATTTAAAGCAAAGAAAAAATAAAAAAATTTAATTTTTTTCAAAAACACTTTTGAAACGTAAAAACAAACATGTCTAATTACCTTCTAATTATAAAATAAAAGGGAGGGAACTCCTTCAGTTTTGAAATGTGAAAGGTTAAGGGAATGTGCATTGAGAAATGATGCCTAAGATGAACTTGCATGGAGAATAAAAATGATGCAAGGTCAGTGCCTTTCAAATTCACGTACGAGGGCCTCCCCCAATTCAAGGGTATTCTCATTATTTATTTGCCACGCCTGATTCCTCTTTGTTTTTTCCTTCTTTTTATCTTTCATTTTGCAAACTTTTTGTGTTGTGCATAATTATTATTTTTACCGTAAAATATTGATGATATGTGGCACGTCTATTGCTTCTCCTCCTCCTCCTCCTCCTTTTCTTTTTCTTTTTGTTAATTAACACCCCTTTGTCCTCCAGGAGTTGGTGGTATTCTTAATTAGAAATTATGAAGAAATTCCTTGGTTTTTTTTTCTTGTTCATCACAACATAAAATATGGAGTTGAGATATTGACTATTTAAAAATCTATGCTTCTACAAATCAATGAATTGTTGAGTCGGATCTTTACAATGCTGATCATGTTTTTAGAGAGAAGAATTATTTTCTGGAATATTTTGCCAGGCAATTAGGAGTTCTTAGAAAAGTTAACTTAATAAATTTTCTGATTTTTCTGAGTTTTTTTTGTACTCTTTTAACTGTTAATCCATGTTTTTAATGACAATAACAATTGATTAATTAATATATCTCTCGTTATTAAAAATACAAAACACCTCCTTGTTCTCTTTTTCAAAGACAGTGGTCTCTGCAACGACTAGCAAGGAAGCAAGGTTGTTTCATGTCAAGATCATGTTGCTAAAAATCAACAAAATGTTGGAGTGACGTACTGTACTAGAGCTCAAATAACAACAGCTCTCAAGTTATTGCTTGACACCTAGTTTGTGTTTTCTTGTGTTCTTGTTTGTATTTGTTTTTCTCTGTTTTGGTCAGTTGTCTTTCACTACCTGAGAGTGGAGAGTTGAGACTGGCCCAAAACCGCAAAATACTTGGAACTTTTTTCATTGCAAAATACTTAAGCTCAGTAGCAGTACAGAGCTTACAAGTTTTAACTTTTTAAATTGCAAGATGCTAATAATTGTTGTCATGCAATAAAAAAACATGTAGTCCTGTCTATAATTATGTCTGTTATGTTCTATAAAAGTGTCTTGATCTTGAATGACTTGAGACACAGTGATTTTTCATTGTGAATGTTGCATTTTGACCTGGCCCCATTAATCCAAAAATTCTTTTGAATGCATGACCAATCGATTTGATTTGATGATGCACTATTCCCATTTCCCAGTAATTTGAACCAATGCTTGTAAATTTAATGCCTCTCAAAATTACAATAATTATAAAAATTAACGAAAAAGACTCCAATTATTCAGTCCTATATTAGTCCTATATGATTTCAATCAATGGGGCTAAGACTATTGAATGGTCCCTCCTCTTGCCAGAGAAACGAATCATGAACATGGAAGGATTGTTTGCATGATCATAAGCACTGCTACTCCTGTCGTCCCTCCAGCTACCGAGTTCCCCAACATCCTTGAATGAGCATAATAAGCAATATTCTCCTAACACCCTACACAAGAAAACCAATCGGATAGGCCTGCTAATAAGTTGGCCTAATCCGGATTCGATCATCGGCTTGTTTGATGTAGATAATTTCATAATTTGAGCAATATCTATGAGCTTGGATCAGGATATCTTAATGGTGTTCATTAGGAAAAGAAAGAAAGAAAAAAGGTTTGGTTGAGCTAGAAAACTGGAAAAAAAAAAGAGGACTGAGAGAATATATTATGTAAATAGTGACTTCTTGCTCGAACTGATGACACTGGAGAGAGCTAGGCAGAGACAGACAACAGAGCCTGATGAGTTGAGTAGTGACAATTGACAAAGAAGCAAAGAAAGGAAATAAAATGCATGCGCGTGGGCATAAAATCCATTCCCTGTTCTTGTCGTCTGTGATGATAAAACCAAAATCAAATTATTAGAAAGATTTATTCTTTGGAATAATATTAGTAATTTTTATTTTTTTTTGCATACTATTAATATTTTTAGGAAACCATATCATCATCTTATTCACTTCATTATGCCTGCAATCATGATTCTTGGTTGCCTCACCCGCATGCCCCCCTTCTCTCCTTCACTCACTATCATCTTCCTCTAGCTAACCCCACTCTCTCTATTTCCTTTTCACCCACCTATAAATCCCATACTCACCCCTCTTCTCTCTCTCACCCTGTACTCCCTCACACCACCCAAAACTCTCTCTTTCTCTTTAGCTATTGCAGTATACACCTCTTCCTTTCATCAATTCCCTCTCCTTCTAGCTAGCTACCTTCTTTTTGATATTATTCGTCTGTGTTGTTCCAATATTTCATAATATCAATGGCTATGTCTGGATTTGAAGGGTATGAGAAGAGGTTGGAGCTTCATTTCTTTGGTGATGACCCTGCGATGTTGGACAACAATCTGGGTCTAAGGCTTCTTGATTTTGAGTCATTAGAACAAGTGTTAAATGCCGTGCAATGCACTGTAGTATCTGCTGTGGCTAACCAATATTTTGATGCCTACGTGTTATCAGAATCAAGCCTCTTTGTGTACCCCACCAAGATCATCATCAAGACATGTGGGACCACCCAGCTCCTCAAATCTATCCGTCCATTAATACACTATGCTTGCAATCTTGGCCTATCTTTGTGCTCTTGTAGGTACACAAGAGGTACGTTTATCTTCCCTAAAGCACAACCTTCCCCTCACACCAGCTTCAAAGAAGAAGTTATCTGCCTTGAAGACGCCCTCCCTAACAATCTTTGCTATAGAAAAGCCTCTGTCATGCCTTCTAAAACCACCACTAATTCTTGGCATGTCTTCACTGCTAGTGATGAATCCCACATAATCCCCAATGATCATGATATGTACACTGTTGAGGTATGCATGACTGATCTTGACCGTGTTTTGGCTCGTAAATTTTTTCTACCTCCTGGTGGGGGCAACAAAAGTGGTGACATAGCTGGCAAAGAAATGACAAAAATTACTGGCATAGGTGATATCAATCCAAGAGCTATGATTTGTGATTTTGCGTTTGACCCTTGTGGATACTCCATGAATGGGATTCATAATGATCGCTACTCTACCATTCATGTAACCCCAGAAGATGGCTTTAGCTATGCAAGCTTTGAGTGTGTGGGCTCCATCTTCGATGATGATGATATTGAACATCTTGTCGGGACTTTGAGGAAGGCAGTGCAAGTTTTCCGGCCAGCTACCCTTTCGGTGTCGACTACTTGTGCAAGTCACGAGGTATGGCCACGTGTCACCCATGCCCTCGAGCCACTTGGTTTGAAATGCCGGAGTTGCGCTGCCGATGAGTTTCCAGCCGCCGGAAGCATCGTGTTTCAAACATTCACAGCCCGCCGGAAATAGCTCCTCCAAGAAATGGTGCTGGTGTCACGTAGATAAGATATATTGAGGTGAGGGGTCGGTTAAAGGGGAGATCTAGGGTTTAGAGGGAGGGTTTTAGTTGAAAATCTTAGGGTTGGTTATGGATGCATGGTGATGACATGGAGAGATGTGATTGGTTGATGGAGGGTTTGTGGGCTTTGACTTGTGTAGAGAAAGATAGACAAGAGTGGGGATGGAGGATTTAATCAGAGATGAGAGGATGATGTGGAGGCATGAAGAAGAGGGGTGAGAATTTGGGTTCTATCATGATAATGCACCCCACTTAGGCTTGTCACGCCTAAGGTTTTTGAGCTTGCGTTGTGTAGTGGGGGTGAAAAGAAAAGTGTTTTCAGGTTTATATATGGAAATTTCTCTTTCTCTTAATTTCTTCAAGTATTTATTTATTGATTTATTTATTTTCTTGAAGTATTTCTCTTTACTAAAGAACAAATTAATTATCATGAACACTCTTGTGTGTTGTATGAGTTAAGTCTTATATATTCCCATCAATTGATACGTAATTGTTTAACTAACAAGAGCAAGTGATTGGTGTTGGGCAAGAAAAACAAAGAAATTAAAATCCAAATGAAAGAACAAAACCGAGAAGAAGAAGCTGGGAAAGAGGAATATTCATGTACTATAACTTGGTTTTGAGGAGATGAACTCCTCCATTAATTGTGATTTGCATGGGAACATGAAATATTGTGAAGGAATTTAGGTTTAGCTACACTATGATTATGTTGATGAGTTGCATCTGGCGTGGAAGTCACCATACCTCAATATTATGATGCAATCTAACAGCTCTTTGTCTCATTATAATACAGAATCTGCACGTGACCATATATAATCAGCTTAAAGTACTGGCCAAATGTGCATTACTTGTCCAAGAATCATTTGCCACAAAAAGCGTGGAGATCATGTATAGACTATTGCTTTGCAATACGCCAATTAATACCTCACTTCATCATGCCATCGATCGAGTTTTGTTGCTTCAAAAAACAAAAAAGGTTTTCTTGCTTCTCTTCTCCTTGTAAATAATATTGAGGTTATCCTTGAATTAATCAACGTACGTAAAAATGAGAGTAAATCCATCCCAGCCACTGAGCAAACATAAATTGGTAGGTTGGTTTACATGAGCGATCTATTTCATAGAAAATGAGGGAACAAGTCGTGATCAAAATGGAACATATATGGTCCCTTCACACAACATGAAGTGATGTTCTACTAGAATCGGCTTATCTTATCATATATGCTTGGCTTGGCTAGCTTGTTGACACCTAGCAGGCCCCAACCGATCAATCGAGGTTGGCTAAGCCAAACCTAATCCTCTTCCCTTTGATCTAACCTCATCTTCTCATCTTTAACCGAACTCTCTCTCCTCCTTTGTCCCAACGAAACCCTACTCCTAGCTTTTAATGACCATCCTATCTCGCCAGTAATTATCTATCTGAAATTGTTTAGGCCAAGTTTTCTATCAATGACTATTCCTAAACCTTACTTTTTACCAACCCTCTTGGCCTAACAAACTTTTTATTAATGTTTTAATTTCATGCACCAACATATTTTCAATGGCAAGAATATGAAAACCAATTATTTAACTTTCTAAAAAGTTAGACAATCCTTATTATTTTTCTCTCTTCATCAGTGACACGACCAAAAGATTGATGTTTTCTCCCAAGTACAGGAGTATCGAAGTAATAAATAACCCGGCAAGACTGGGGTCGAACCACAGGGAGGTTAATTGTATAAATTATAGCAACACAATAACAATAATAATAATAGTAATAGTAATAGTAATAATAATAATAAAGAAGAAGAAGAAGAAGTTGATGTTGATGAGAACTTTGAGATGGAAGATTAACGTAAGGATTAAAAAATGATAACAACAAATGTCAAGGTTAGAGGATCCACTAATGGTATTTCAAACAAGTATAGTATAAACTCTTATTGTTCAATTGGAAACCACACACAAGGAGGTTCCAATTAGATTATAAATTGTTAACATGATTACATTAGTTATCTTATTCGAATAATGCTAATACTTGTAAATGTTGTCAGACATTCTTGATTATAACTTATGTTAACAACAAATCAAGTTCCTTTCATAGTTCAGGTGTCGGTTATACCATACAATATGGGCTATGTAAGTGCCAAGTATTTGTTGTACCAAGTGTTATATAACATAAATCTAGATTAACCATTTAACAAGCAAAGTATTAAAAGTGAACAAGATAACAAATATAAAGCATGTTAGTATCCAACATTAAGGTCC
>Ga0325404_1000107_pt1 | contig 76923 bp, 56 predicted proteins | sample PopdelMetagenome_18_FD_205664 | JGI IMG/M metagenome (GOLD analysis project Ga0325404, IMG submission 205664) | Populus deltoides microbial communities from Bellville, Georgia, United States - Xylem-Control-R1 | ecosystem: Host-associated > Plants > Phyllosphere > Stem > Wood/Secondary xylem...
ATTGTATTGTTGTTAACTATAATTTATACAATAAACCTCCCTGTGGTTCGACCCCGGTCTTGCCGGGTTATTTATTACTTCGACACTCCTGCACTTGGGAGAAGACATCAATCTTCTGGTCGTGTCAGCGACGCGTCTCCTCCAGGCGCCACCGCCACTGACGGCGTGTGAGCCCACACGCCGCCACGGGCAGAACCTGTGAACAAGTGGATCTGGCTTAACTTCTTCTCCTCTTCACTTTCCTGCCAGCAGTGGCTTTCACCGTGACCTGCAACAAGAAAAAGAAAACACAGGCAGTTGATTTTAATCCAGTTCTTTCATTTTTCATATCTGTTCTTCATCTTCCCCTTTTTTAGATCTGTTTCTTCTGCAGATCTATTTTTTTCTCTTTTTTTCACCTTCTTCTCTATTTCAGGTGGTGAACGGCAATAAGGAGGAACAGATGAGAGAGTGTCGCTACTAGAAGAGCGGGGAGTGACTGCCTAGCGACTCGCACGGTCAGAAAACCGTGGGAACGGATAGATTGTCGACCCTTCCTTCGTCTTTGGTCTGTGGTGAGGCAAGTAGAGGTCTAAAGAGGGGGAACAAACCACATTAAGCTCGGTCCCTTCTCCTCTCTTTCTCTTTTAGCCGGTGTTGAGGCAACCAGAGGACTGCTGGTGTCTGAGATACTGTTTGTGGTTAGTTGCAAAAGATGAAGAAGAGTGAGGGTTGTCTTGGTTGGTCTGTGGAAATGGTCGAAAAAGGGAAATGGCCAAGAGGGGGACGACTGGAGAGGGAAGAACAACTCAGCGCTAAGTGAGGGGCTCTCGTTTGTTTATGCTGAAGGGAGGGAGATTTTGTGAGGGAGATAGAGGCTTATGTCTTCTGGAGATGGGGGAAGAATGGACCAGTTGTGGGGCTGTTGGGTGTAGGAGTTGGGTGGCTTAATGGTTCGTTTGAAGGCCATCCATGGCCACTGTGAGTGGAAAAGGAAAGGAACTGAGTGGAGGTCGGTCTGTGAGTTGTTTACCGGGGGAGGAGAAAAAGATGGAGCTAAAGCTCCGGGGAAAGGGGCTTAAGCGGCTAGTTTTCTTTTGGCAGATGGCAAGGGAGAATGGGAGGAGATAGTGGAACCAGCCAGGATAGAGAAGAAGAAGATGGTGAGTGGCGACTGGAAGCTAGGGGAAAGAAAAAAACTTTTGGATGATGGGGGGCCGTGGCTTGGTGTGAAAGAGGTAGACTTAGGGTTTCTCTCTTTTTTTTCTTTTTTCTTTACTCTCAAAATTACCCCTTGTAAATTTTCTACCCCTTTTTTGTGTGTTGTGACCTCTATTTATAAGCAAAGTGGCTTGGTCCCCAAAATACATTGGTCCCTCAACTTTTTTTATTTTTTGTCAATTTTAATTTTTTCTTATTTTTTTTTGTATTTTTGAAAGCGAGCAATATCAACGTTGACTCAACAAGGAAAATCAGTAATTGTAAAATTAACGCGTTCAAAATACCTTTGAAAATTTAAATTCTTATGAGATGACGTTTAAAATGCTAAAAATGATGCACATATATCAAAAATTTCTTTTTTGGAGTTTTCATTGTTTTTTTGCTATTTTTGGTTTTTTCTGAAAATTTATCAAAAACATGAGTAAAAAATTGGGTAGCAACAAGGTAAATGAATCAAATATGTCGTGGCGTGCATGACGTCGAATGATGAGTTTTTCTCCTAGATTGGAGGGTTTTAGGATTAATCATAAAATTATAATTTTGAAGGAGTCGTCACCTAGTATCATGGTCACTAGAAAACCTAATGGTTCGCGAGAGTCTAGGTAAGGGGATTCGTTGTGCATGTGAAAGACGCATCACCCCCAATTCACCCTATTTATGGTAAATTGTATTGTTGATTAATTATGTTTCTAAGCCATGTTTGTATTCGTTGGTCAATCTATGGTTCAAGGTAGATCTCTCTTTGCGAGGAAATTTCTACCTTATCAGGCTAAATCCTAATCGTTCTAGGGATCAAATTTCAGTATCACATTTATTTTCTATTTTGTATCTTTAATATCTGAGGGGTATACTTTATTGTGTAGTTTTATACCCTTAAATAATAAAGTCTACAACTAATTCCTAATGTTTATTAATATTAATTCATTTAATTTAATACCAGGTAATGCGAACCGTAGCGGAATTGAATGGAATTCGCAAACCCAAGATCTATCTAATCCAAGTTTGCTGAAAATAGGATGAGCTTATCACAATAGAAGACTTGCTCCAAGGCAATAAGGCTATAAACCAACCTAATCATAACACCTATACCTGGAGACGAGCAAAAAGAGTATAAATTCATAATAAAGATTGGTAAATTCTTTCAAGAGTTGAAAGTTCAATCAAGAACCAAAATTGACAACCAAAGGTCAGCAAAAATCATAATATTATTAGAAAAAAAACGTATGCTAAAAATTATTCTCAAGAGCATTTATACTCCAAGCCAAAAACCATAGTTTCCCTAATGGGTCACATATAAACCCAATTTAAATAATAATCAATCCAAGATAAAACTAGCCTAAACTAATTAAAATAAATAAAATAAACAAGTCTGAAACTCAAACAAGTGTTTCCTTACAAAATAAAGAAAGTTTAATAGCCCAACGAATTTAATAAGACAAGTTCAGTTATTTCTGCATTCTGTCTGATAACAACAAAGCCCAACTTCAAACGAATGGTTCTCTCTCGTCTTAAAGAATTAGAAGGCGTGACATGTACCGTTAGAAAGGTATTGAAGTCTAGTTTCCAGCCCAACTAGAATCACCTCAAAATGCAACCTATAGCTCTAGTTATGATAAAAAAAAAAAAAAGGTAGCAAAAGGTCAAATTGATCGAATCTAGTCTTCTTCTCTCAATCCTTATGTAATGATCTTGGTTCCACCAACAAGCCCCTCTTGAACATGAATAAGATTAATCATGACTTGCTTCTTATTATTTAATACCCTATTGAAGCCCACCTTAGCCCATGTATCTTGAAGAAGTCCATTGAAAGCCTTTTTGAACCTCTTAGCTCTAAGCCTTGTGACTAGACCAACCAGGACCTCTAATGGATCCTTTGGTGCTTGGATCGTATCATCCACTCTCTCTTCAAAAGGATTCGACCTCAAATCATCACCTATATCAAACGAAGAAAGATCAACAACATTGAATGTAATACTAACATTATACTCACCTAGTAGATCCACTTTGTAGGCATTATCATTAATCATTTCTATGATTTGAAAAGGATCATCTCCTCAAGGCATCAACTTTGATCTCCTTTGTTCATGAAACTTTTCCTTCCTCATATGCACCTAAACCCAATAACCTGGTTTAAACCTCACCAATTTTCATCCTCTATTAGCCTTGTGTGCATATTGTTTATTTTTTTTCTCTATTTGTTGCCTAATCTTTGCATGTAAATCCTTCACCACCTGTGCTTTTTGAGTATCATCAAGACTACCCTTTTCATCCACAAGTAAATGAATCAAATCTAATGGTGTCAAAGTATTAAAACCATAAACAATCTTAAATGGTGAATAATTAGCAGTAGAATACACACTATGATTATATGAAAATTCAATAAATGGCAAACACTCTTCGTAATTTTTAAGATTCTTTTGAATAATAGCCCTTAACAACTGAGTTAAAGTTTGGTTAACAACTTCAGTTTGACCATCTGTTTGTGGATGACAAGTAGTAGAATATAAAAGCATAGTCCCTAACTTGCCCCACAAAACTTTCCAGAAGTAACTTAAAAACTTAACATCTCGATATGACACAATGCTCCTAGGAACACCATGTAGCCGAATGACCTCTTTAAATAATAGGTTAGCTATATTTGTTGCATCATCAATTTTATGGCAAGTAATAAAGTGTATCATCTTATAAAATCTATCCACAACAACAAATATTGTCTCTTCCTTTCCTAAACCTAGGTAGACCCAAAATAAAATCCATAGAAACATCAACCCAAGGTTCCTTAGGAACAGGTAAAAGTGTGTGTAACCCATAAGGCATTACTCTAGACTTAGCTTGTTTACATGTTATGCACCTATCACAAATTCTTTGCACATCTCTTTTCATGTTAGGCCAATAAAAGTGTTCATGTAAAACATCCAAAGTTTTTGCAATTCCAAAATGCCCCATTAAACCATCCCCATGAGCTTATCTTACAAGCAATTCACGCAAAGAACAATTAGGCACACATAATTTATTTTCCTTAAACAATAACCCATCATGCCTAAAAACCTATCATTGGCCGAAACTTTACACTCATCATATATAGAACCAAAATCATTATCATCAAGATACAATTCTTTAATATACTCAAATCTTAATAATTAGTATTCAGAGTATTAAGAAGAACATACCTTCGCGATAAAGCATCTGCAACCACATTTTCCTAACCTTACTTGTACTTAATCACATATAGGAAAGTTTCAATAAACTCAATCCTCTTGGCATGTCGCCCATTTATCTTACATTAACTCTTCAAACGTTTTAATGATTGGTGATCGGTACTATAACAAACTCTGGGGCCATAAATAATGTTGCCAAGTTTCCAATGCTCTCAGTAATGCATAACTCTTTGTCATAAGTGGGATAATTAAGAGCTACTCCATTGAGTTTCTCACTAAAATAAGCAATGAGACATTTCTCTTGCATTAGAACAGCTCCAATACCCATTCCTGAAGCATCACATTCAATCTCAAAAGCTTTATTAAAATCAGGTAAAGATAGTAATGGTGTCGAAATTAACTTTGATTTTAACAAGCTAAAAGCATTTTCTTGTTCTTTACCCCACTTGAACTCTACAGATTTCTTAATGATTTCAGTCAATGGAGAGGCTATCATACTAAAATCTTTAACGAACCTCTTATACAAACTAGCCAAACTATGAAAACTTCTAACTTCTGTTATTGATTTTGGTGTAGGTCATTCTTGAAGAGCCTTAACCTTAGCCTCATCCATCTTTATACCTTTTGCACTAACAACATATCTAAGAAAAATAATTATATCCATGCAAAAGTCACACATTTTCAAATTAGCATACAAGGACTCTTTTCTAAGCACATCAAGAACTTGTCTCAAATGATTCATATGCTCATCAATCTCTTTACTATAAATCAAAATATCATCAAAAATAGACAGCTACAAACTTACCAATGAAAGCTCACAAAATATGATTCATCAATCTCATAAAAGTAATAGGTGTATTAGTAAGTCCAAAAGGTATAACCAACCACTTATACAAACCATATTTAGTTTTAAAAGCAATTTTCCATTCATCCCCTTCTTTCATCCTAATTTGATGATAACCACTTTGAAATCATTCGAAAACATTTTAGAACTATGCAATTCATCCAACATATCATCTAATCTAGGAATAGGATGTCGATATTTTATGTGATGTTATTGATAGCCCTGCAATTGACACACATTCGCCAAGTCTTGTCTTTCTTTGGAACAAGAAGCACATGAACTGCACTAGGACTCATGTTCTCACGAATGTCTCCTTTCGACATCAAGTTCTCCACTAGTCGTTGGAGTTCCTTAGACTTTTCGGATTGCTCCTATATGCTCCTGGAACAAAGTCGATTTGATGTTTAATTCCTCTAATTGGCGGCAAACCACTAGGAATCTCTTCTGGAAAGACATCTTTAAATTCTTGTAAAAAAACTTTAACAACATTAGGAACACAGGAATCCAAATTATTAGAGTTAAGTATGCCTCCTTATATACAAGTAAAATCATATGCAATTCAGAAAGATAAACATGTTTAAGATCACTAGATTATGCAAAGAAATTAAGGTTTTTCCCTACTTTTTCTACACTCTTCTTTTCTCACCTTTTCTTTCTTCTCTCCACTTATTTTCTCTCTACTCTCAGCCTCCCTTCAATTTGTTTTTTGTTGTGACCCTCCCCTAATTTTCTAAGGGTCAAAACTTTATCCCTTTATTTTCATTCTTCCTTACATTCTCACCATGTTGTTCGGCTTATTCTTCCATTTTGGCCGAATCTGAGTGCTCCTCCTCATAGCTTTTCTTCAACTGAATTTGATCTTCGTGCACTTACTTTGGTGTTGGTGGGGAAAGTGTATAAATTCTATATCTTTCTTCAATGAATACTTGTTCTTAAACCCATCATGCTTGACTTTTCTATCAAATTGCCAAGGCCTCCCTAGTAACAAATGAGTGGCATGCATAGGCACAACATCACATAACACTTCATTCTTATACTTGCCTACTAAAAAAGAAATCATCACCTGTCTATTCACCTTAACAACACCACATTCATCATTCAACCATTGAAGCTGATAAGGCCTCTCATGCTTTATGGTATTCAATCCCAACTTTCTAATCGAAGTAACACTAGTAACATTTGTACAACTACAACTATCAATGATTATAGTACATACCTTATCATTGATTACACATTTAGTGTGGAAGATGTTCTCCCTTTGTTGCTCTACATCATCCTCCTTAGTCTGAACACTAAGTAACCTTCTGATCACCAAAACTTCATCACTAACAGCATACTCTAAATCACCAGCATCCTCAAGTGGTGGCATCTCATCTCAATCAGACTCCTCACTAGTGGACACAATCTCTCCATCATCACTTAGAATCATAACTCGGCGATTCGCACACTCTGATGCTTAGTGTTCAAATCCTTGACACTTGAAACACTTTATATCACGATTACGTTTCGGTTGGACTTCTCCCTTAAGTTTTTTATCACTGATCAAAACCTGCTTTTTCATAGAGGTAGGTTCGACAACTTTAAAAGTCATCAAAGGCTTCGATGTCGCACTACCCTCTCTTCTATAATTCATCTTCCAACCCGAAGAAGACCCCAAATAAGCTCTAGATCATGTACTACCCTTTCTTTTCAACTATCCTTCAACCTTAATGGCCAAATGCACTAACTCTTCCAATTCAACATAAGATTGCAACTCCAGAACATTAGCTATGTCTCTATTCAAGCCATTCAAAAACCTAGACATAGTAACTTCCTCAACTTCATTAATATTAGCTCTAATCATAGCCACCTCTAATTCTTTCTAATACTCCATAGTTTAACTACCTTGTGTAATCATTTATAAATGATTAAACAACTCCCTATAATAGTGTTTAGGAATGTACCTCTTCTTCATTATTGTTTTCAACTCCTCCCACGTGCTAACTGCTCTTTCTTTATTCCTTCTTCTTTCCACCACCAATCTCTCTCCACCAAACCATGATATAATCAGTAAATTCCACTACAACTAAGTTAACTTTTTTTTTTCTTTAGAGTACCTATGGATGTCAAAAATCATCTCCACCTTTTTTCCCAATCTAAGCAAGCTTCCGGATCAGTTTTTCCCTTAAAGACTAGGATTTTTAACTTAACACTATCCAAATTTCAGTCTACATCACCCAAATCATCAAAATCCCCTCTATACTCAAAATCAATATATGGCCGAATACGTCCCGTCCTTGGCTAATTCTTATACCTCTCTCCCTTATATATAAGGAACCCACTACCACGTTTAAGATCATCCTCGGCTTCATCTGCAAAGTTTCCAGCAGCACTCTCCTCCTTCCTAGCTTCTAATATCCTCCCGACGCCTTTTTCCACTCAAATTACCTTTCTTTAGTTCTTGAAATCACTAAGCAACAATTCAGAAAAACAACCAATTACATATTGAATTTATAAATTTGATATAGACTCAAGAAGTAAGAAATATACGAAACTAACAAAACAAAACTACAATGACAAATTCACGAGTAGCAATGCAAATTAGTGCGAGTAATATGAAGATTCAAAAACGCGAAACAAACTAAATTGAAGCAATAATACTAAAGAGATTTACTATCCAAACTGAAAATTAAATCAAAAAATGATAGAATCTGGAAAAAAAAGAGATAAAGAGCAATATAAATTCCCAATGACCAATTTTCTTTCCCTAGCTCTCGACCAAACACCAAAATGTTGATTTTTTTTTGCAGCAACAATCAAAATTTTCAAGGTCAAACCCTTTTTTTTTATACTAATTCAACAATCAAGAAAAACAAAATTCAAGAACACACTTTTTTTTATGTATATTGTATTGACCCGACTTTTTCAGAGCCAAAATTGATGGAATTTTTATTTTTTTAATCGTCCGGTTCTGGATTTTTTCACCATATCATTCTGCAAATTTATAATTGCATTTCATTCATTAATAAGGCACAATCCACATAGGATAACGTAAATCAACATTCCGATAAAACATATTCTTAATACACATTCCCATAATATTTCATTTTCGTACTCATAGGTTTACATTATATCATATTGACATACTCATAAGTTCACATTCCTGTTCTAGTCTCGTTATCATCACGAGTTGATATGAGAGTGTCGAACAACAAGTTACACTACTAGTACTTTCGTTATCCTGACCTTATGTAATTTAACAACATGACATCCTCATAAGAAGAATACCACATATATATATTCATACACATCATATCTACATGTCGCACATTCACATTCGTGTTCCATTTCATTTTATCATTACAAGTCTATACAAAAGGGGTCGGATGACTAATTGAGCGATTTACACGTCTGTTCATACAGAAGTCATATCACCCATAACATACGAATATATAATTCTTTTCAAATTAGTGAGCCGTGAAATGGATTTCCTTACACACCATGTTGGTATGATGTCCTTGTTACAACACAAGGTAATTTTAAGCATTATAGGCAATTTTAAAAAAAAACATAATAAAGCAATATCAACGTTACATTTCATTCATGGACCAAAAAAGCACAATTCTTTCATTTCTCCTCACTTATGTAAATACCACCCTTAATAATTCATCAATTACCGAGGCTAATTACAATACTCAGACCCGATCATCCATCTCGAATATCATTAACCGAACTAATGTTATTCTCTATTTAATGCATAACAATCGTAGTTCATTCATATACTTGGTATATATAGAACATAGTACTCAATGAACGCATCAACTCTTGAAACTAACTCATAACTCTTAAATTCGGCAGTCCTCTTAGGATGCTATTAGCCGAAGCTAATCATTTGTTCATTCAGGTCATCCACTTAGGATGCCATTAACCGAAACTAATTATTTATTAGTCACGGTCATCCACTTAGGATGCCATTAGCTGAAGCTAATTATTTGTTCATTCAGGTCATCCACTTAGGATGTCATTAGCCGAAGCTAATTATTTATCAATCTCGTTCATCCACTTAGGATGCCATTAGCCGAAGCTAATCATTTATCCATCCCGGTCATACACTTAGGATGCTATTAGCCGAAGCTAATCATTTGTTAGTCTCGATCATCCAATTAGGATGCCATTAGCCCAAGCTAATCATTAACCCATCAAACATGTCAGAGGCAGTTCATATAATCATTATAACAAGATATTATATCCTTAGTAATACACCAACAAACATTCCATAACAGTTTAACATTTAGTATAACACAACAATAGACCCTTCATATTTTTCATCCAACCATTCATGATGGTTAATGTTCAATACAATACAACAATAGATCCCTCATAATACCTATATAAAAATTCATCACAATTACATTCAATAAAATACAACAGTAGAGTCCTCGTAATACTCATACAACTATTTATCACAATTACATTCCATAAAATACAACAGTAGGTTCTTCGTAATACTCATACAACTATTTGTCACAATTATTTTCAATAAACTACAACAGTAGATCCTTCGAAATACTCATACAACCATTCGTCACATTTACACTTAATAAAATACAAAAGTAGGTCCTTCGTAATACTCATACAACCATTCATCATGATTACATTCCATAAAATACAATAGTAGATTCTTCGTAATACTCATACAATTATTCATCACAATTACTTTCAATAATTGCAACAGTAGATCCTTTGAAATACTCATACAACTATTTGTCACAATTACACTCTATAAAATACAATAGTAGGTCCTTTGTAATACTCATACAACCAATCATCATAATTACATTCTATAAAATACAATAGTAGATTCTTCGTAATACTCATACAACTATTCGTCACAATTACTTTCAATAATTACAACAGTAGATCCTTCAAAATACTCATACAACCATTCCTCACTTTTACACTCAATAAAATATAACAGTAGGTCCTTCGTAATACTCATACAACCATTCATCAAAATCTATCTTATGTTGTGGCAAATGTGGGGAGACAAGGAATTCTTGTCTTTTAATAGTGGGAAAATGGAATGAGAGTCGCCACCTAGTATTTTGATCACTAGGAACCCTAACTGGTCTCAAAGATCGGGTACGGGGACTGGTTGCATAAAGGGAAGGTATTAGCACCCCAAATATGCCCTACCTAAGGTAAGCTGCATTGTTTTATTGTCTGATAAAATCTAAAGTCTTGTCATGTTTTCTAGTTGTTGGTCCATCTATGGTTTAAGAAAAGTCCTCCTCGATAAGGAGATCCTTATCTTATCGGGTAATTCTAACGTCAACCAAAGAATTTAATATCCAAAATACGTCATACATATAAGGTCATAACCTCAAATATTAAAAGAAAATAAAATAATTTTTTGAAAATTTTGAAATATTGGCGTAGTTCTCATGACTTTAATAAACTGGTTATTAAAACCAAAATGCATGCGAATACATATTTTTGAAATTTTCTTTGTTATATGAAAATACAATATGATTTTTTTCTTTTATTTTTGAGAGACTTGGCTGTATGCATGAAAACAAAACATTTTTTATTTTTTTAATTTTTTTTAATGTCTTGACGAAAACCGGGTATTTTAATACCGGATTTGTATCTTTACAATATAAAAATACAAACCTATATTTATCAAAATGAAGTAAAAAATTTGAGGAAAATCACATATTTTTTTAAATAATTTTTTGAAAATTTTTTTTTCCGGGGTGGGCCCGGCCCGGCCCATGTGACTGGGCTGGACCCAGCAGGTTTCTACTCGCAAGCGTGCGTGAAAAATTCACACACGCCTTCTATAGTCGTGATGTAATTAATCTTCAAGTACACAGTGTTTGTGCATTTTCTGCAAAGTTGGAGAAGTTTACCTGGAAGCAAGACGAAGGCAACAACAGCTTTGGACCTCTATCTTCAGCTTTTCGTTTGTTTTTCTTCTGGTTCCTCTGGTTCTTCCTGTTTTTTTCTGTTTCTGTTTTCCATTCTTCTTGTGGTTCTTTTCCTTTCATCTCTATCTTCTCCTTCCTCCCGGTATTCTTTGTTTTTTTTTTTCGTTCCCCTCCCTTTTTCTGGTTCTCTCCTCCCTATCCTCTGCTTCCTTACGCTCTCCCTTTGTCTATCCCTCTTTTTGTTCTTTTCAAAAGATTTCCCACCCTCTGTTTCTTTCTCCCTATGCTGCCTAGTTCTCCTTTCTTCATTTCATAGTCATTTCGACAATCATCTAGAATTTAATCAAACACTTTTTCGTCGTTTCATCATTCAACAAGGATTTAATAATAGATCATCATAAGTAAATCATTTCAAAACATAAACATCATACAAGAAAAAGGTGGGAACCACCTACCTACTCCACCTGTGGATTGTCCTTGTCCTGATGATGGTCTGATCCCGGCCACACCACCTAAGACATCAATAGCCACAAATCAGTACATTTGTATCCTTAAATCACATTTATCACCATACTTATTTCAAGAGTCCATATGTTCACATTCAAGTGTTCCACATTTTACACTATCATAAAATGAAATTGTTACAAGCACTTAAGTCATTTCTGCCCAGGGGATCTATTCCAAAAAATCGACAATGGAACTGATTCACTAATAGCCACACAATTCGGTAGCGAAAATTGTTTCGCTGCAGGCCACACAATTCGGCGGCGACAATTGTTTCGCCACGGGCCACCTAATTTGGCATTAAACACACTTTCAACAGCGAATGCTAATTCATTGCAGTAAACACATTTTCGGCAGTGAATGCTCATTCGCTACAGACAACTCAATTTCGGCAGAGAAAGCTGATTCGCTGAAGACAACACAATTTCTTTGCACAAATACTATTTTGTTGCAGACAACAAAACTTCGGCAGTGAACGTTGATTCGCTGCAAACATTGCATTTTCGGCAGTGAACGTTGATTCGCTGCAAACATTGCATTTTCGGCAGCGAACACGAGTTCACTGTAGACAACACAATTTTGGCAATGAACACTAGTATGCCGCTGACAACACAATTTTAGCAGGGAACGCTGATTCGCTGCTGACAACACACTTTCAACAGCGAACACTAGCTCACTGCAGATAACATAACTTTGGCAGTGAACGTTGATTCGTTGCAGACAAAGTGTGTGGCAACAAACACTAGTTCACTGCGAACAACACAAGTTCATTTAGCAAGGTTTTCTGAATTCATTCATTCCATGTTTTCACTTACATTATGGTAATACATCAACACCACCACTAACAATTTCATAATTCACAAGTGTTCATTTTTGGTCATGGACTTAATTCCTTTAAGGTGTTCGTCACGGAGAATTCTCTCATTGTTCTCTCATTTCTTATGGCTAGACATTGCTGCCCAATACACTTAGCTACACATGCAAATCATCATATTTCTCACAAGTATAATGACAATCACAATTAATTTTCTTGATTCACAATTACACATGTTTGTTCATTAAACAAACAAAACCGAAGCATTATATAGTGTGGTTCCTGTTTCAGCTGCAACATGCTTTCACGGTTTATTAATAACATAATTTGCACTTAACATCATTCCACCACTTTTCCATATAATTTCATCAATCAAATATGCAGAATTTACATCATCAATACAAGTATGATTCTGTTTTTAATTCAAAAATGTTCCTAGAAGTCTCACGAGATCATCATCTATGCATTTTGTCACTTTAATTCATATTCTATCCAGCACTCCCCTAAGTTCATACATTCAAAATTGTTCATGTTTCTTGAGTAAGGGTCTGTGCATGTGTTCATTCATCTTTTGTTCTATATAGGTCTATCCATTTAGTCAAGATTCCTTGAGTTAAGGTGCAAGAACACCACCCCTTCCATTTTCGAGCTTTCTTCCTTTTCCCTTTTGTCTGAAATCTGGGCTAACAGCCAGCCAAGAGAAGGATATTGGTATTACCTCATGTTTTTAGACAGTTTTTTAGCAGGTCTTGGTGGTATGGTTCTTCCCTCAAGTCTTGGTCATTTGTTCTCCTTCCTCTGCTAGCTGTTTCCATCCAACCATAGGCTCCCTCTTTTTCCATGATTTCGGTTGTTTAACCTTCCCTATCCCTCTCCCTCTCCCTCTCCCTTCTCTCTCACACCTAAGGAGGGCACATGTAGTTGGGGTTTGGTCAAGTTTTTCTTTGGAAAGGGGAAGAGAAGAAAGGGTATGTTGCTGGGCACATGTAGCAGAGTTGTTGAGCTCTCTTTGGGAAGGAAGAAACAACAAGAGCTTGCAACTCATTTTGGGAAGAGGGAAGGGGATAAGAGCATGCAGCTTGTTTGGGGAAGAGTGCCCCTTTCTCTCTCCTTGCTGCATTTATACCCCTCTTAAATGCAAAATGGGGTGTTTGGATGTTGGACCAAGGCTGTCTTTATCCCCATTTTGGGTTATCCCTGGGTTGGTTTCCATTCCTATTCTCCCTTAGGATAAGTCGGTCCAACACTAATTTTTTGTTAGGTTTTACAGTGTCACTGTCGATTAGAAATTGGCAGCCACAAACTATGTCGTTACCGATTCAGAAATCATTAGCGAGAATTACACCATTGTCGATTCATAAATCAGCAGTCAAACTGTGCTGCTGTTGATTCAGAAATAGACAGCCAATGATCGTGTCACTTCGATTCAGAAATTGACAGCAAAACTGAGTCGCGACCGATTTAGAAATCGGCAGCCAACTGTGTCGTTGCTGAATCAAAAATCGAAAGACAAAAATTGTGATGTTTGTCGATGAATCACACATAAAGCCAAGTACCATGATGGCAAGGTAGTATGATAGCTCGCCAAGGAAAATAATTGACACCCTGGAAGTGGAGTTGTATATGGAGCCATAAATGTTCATGGTGACGCTACAAGTGATGAACATCCATCCTTCCTATAATATATTATTAGGAAGACCTTGGATCCACGTGGCTAGAGTGGTAGCTTCCTCGTTATATCAGTGCTTGAAATACATCATGAATGGGATAACGGTAACTGTCAAGGTTGAAGAAATAGTTTCTATGATAAGGAATGTGGTTGCACCATTCATCAAGGTAGGGACGAGAATATTCATGCTTTTGAAATCATGAATGTTACGTAGGTTCTTGAGAACATGGTGTTAAGAAGGCCAAATTATCAGAAGTAGGGGGTGTTCACGATCTGGTTTTAACCTAAAAATTCAACCGAACTGGAAAATAGTATTCCTTGTTAATATAACTCGAACCGAACCAAGAACTGGTTCAAACTGAACTACTTTTGTTTGGTTTGAGTCGGTTTTTTAGTGTTAAAAACCAGAAAAATAGTAAACCAATTAAATAAGCTTGTTTTTACTGCTGTCGTTGTTGTAAGTCAACAATGAAATAAACTAAGAACTTTGATTATTATCTCTAACATTAGATGATAGGATGAACCAAAGTTGAGAGGTGAACTAAAATTGAAAGAAATACTTAGATTTGCAAATGCACATCTTATCTGCTGTACACACTAAATTCAAGCATGGAAAGAAAGTCGAGAAACGTAAGAAGCTTAAAGCCCAAGATGCTGAAGAGAAGCGAGCTCTCGAGCTCGGTGAGGAGGTTAGGTCCCAATTGAAATATCACATTAGGGTTTTTATTCCTTTTTAATCAGAATTGATTCGGTGTGGTGTGGTGTGGTGTGACTATTATGTAGCCTCCTTCAAGGAAGATTCCATGCACCATTGAAAATACTAGAGAGAATGACGAGACTGTATGCAAGCCTGACGATGAGAAGGTACTAACTCATAGCTCATGCTCTGCAATTGAATCAACTATTTCTACTCATGGCCAAAAATAGCAAATGCTCAATCAAGCCCCCGAATAAATTGTAATTGGATCCCTTGATTTTAGCGCCTTTTTCGCTGTGGTCCTTGGTTTTGAATTGTTTCAATTAAGTCCCTAATTGGTCATCAAACTTTAATAATTATGCAATTAAGCCCCTAATTTGACCAAATCAACTCTTCAAAATTATAATTGGACCCCAGAACTTTAATTTCTTCCAATAAAAACCTAAATTGACTTAAAAATCAATTTTTCTTGGAATCAATCCCTCCATAAATTCAATTAAACCTTAGATAAAATTTAATTGAGTCCATAAACATCTGATTTTAAATATATTTTTTCAAAAATTGAATTTTCTTTGTCAACAGGACTCTCATCAGTTAACGATAAACTGTCAAATTTCAACCTTTTATATTTTTGAACCTCTTCAACCAATTTTTGGCCATTTTTTGGCATTCCAGCATCCTTTTCTTGCTCATATTATTTTTTGGATTTCTTTCAAATATTTTTTGATATATATATTTTTTTGTATTTTCTCATTTTTTATGGAAACCCAAAAATGGGTAACAATAGATGCTCCCTCTTTACAATGCTTACGAAGCAAAAACATCATCAATGTCTTGCATAGTAAGCTTGTAAAGAAAAAGAAAATGATCTCATTATCTTGGACGACCTGCCCTTTTTGAAGAAAATTGGTCTTCTTTCACGGGCGACCTGCCCACACACACTCACTGGTCTATTTTCACGGGTGACCTACCCACACATGTTCATCTTGATCTATTTTCAGAGGAGACCGGCCCACACACTCACATTGGTCTATTTTCACGGGCGACCTGCCCACACATTTTCATCCTGGTCTATTTTCAGGGGCGACCGGCCTACACACTCACATTGGTCTATTTTCACGGGCGACCTGCCCACACATTTTCATCCTGGTCTATTTTCAGGGGCGACCGTCCCACGCACTCACACAGTCTATTTTCACGGGTGCCCTGCCCTCAAACTCATAGTAGTCTATTTTCACGGGTGACCTGCCCACACATGATCATCCTGGTCTATTTTCAGGGGCGACCGGCCCACACACTCACACTGGTCTATTTTCATGGGTGACCTGCCCATACATGTTCATCGTGGTCTATTTTCAAGGGTGATCGGCCCACACACTCACACTGGTCTATTTTCAGGGGCGACCTGCCCACACATGTTCATCCTAGTCTATTTTCGCGACCGGCCCACATCCTCACAATGGTCTATTTTCAGGGGCGACCTGCCCACACATGTTCATCGTGGTCTATTTTCAGGGGCGACCGGCCCACACACTCACACTAGTCTATTTTCAGGGGTGACCGGCCCACACACTCACACGATCTATTTTCAAGGGCGACCTGCCCACACACTCACAGTGGTCTATTTTTACGGGGGACCTACCCACTCACACTCACACTGGTTTATTTTCACGGGCAACCCGCCCACACATACTCACTTTGGTCTATTTTTAAGGGTGACCTACCCTTTTGATTGGGTTTACCTAAGATCTCATCCAAAATCTGTGTTCTTCCAGTTGGCAAGGTTTGAACATGCTTCTTTCTTCTTCTTCTTTTTTTTTTTGAAAATTTCCTAATGGTAGGGTTCTTCTCATTTTTCTTCCCGTTCTAGGGTCACAACAATGATTCTCTTTTATTATAAGCTCAATGATTCTTTTTTTTTTCTTTTTTTCTTTCAATCTTGTTGGACTTTTTTTTTAGGATTTTCCTGTAACAAATAAAAATATGTGTGCAATGCTTTGAGGTTAGATGACATGCATGCATCCTTACCTGATTTGAAATATAGGTCCCCTCTCTTTGATGTTCAATCGTCATAAGGTGCCTTTGTTTTCTAACCAAAGCCTTCTTTGCTCTTTCCATGTACTGGCCCGTTCATGTGTTAGTCATCCATTCCACTTAATTGCAGTGCCTATCCTAGGTTGTCTTTGATGATTACTGGTTTCACTATTTATCAAGCTTGACAATGCCCCAAAGTGTGGTGTGGCTTAATTCATCATGAAGGAGCTTAACAAATCATTTCATCTCCTGGATTCTTTCGAGAATCATTTTTTGATTAGCTGTGTGCATCTTACCAGCATTCATCAAGAGGTTTTCTAGTGTTGTCCTCATCTTAAATTGCTAATAAGCCATTGACTTGCCTCCAGTGCTCATTCATTTGATTATCTTCCTTTCAACACCATTGTCCTCAGCTTCACAAATTCATCATTTAATCATTTTTTTATTCCCCCTAGGTGATCTGAATACTGCTTGTTTTTCCTTCTCAGGTTCACTGTATTGCCCCCAGCTGCTCAACTTTTCAAGAAGTGTTGAGAAGTATTGATGTCACTTCTGTTAAAATTTTGCAAACTCGATTGGTGCTCTTTTTATTTGACAATCTTTCTTATTCGGGAATCAACTCTCATATTTCAAAGATCATGTCTATTTTAAAATCTAATTGTTGAAATGAAATCAGAGAGATGTCAGTATTTTTTTTTTAATTCAAGCTTCTTTGGTCAAAGATCCAACACGCGTCATTCAATACATGTAGTCCTTTGATTATCTTTTATTTTGAAAACAGAAATTGACCCATTGAAAGATTAAAATGGCTTTTTTCCATGGTTCTTTGTGTTAATTTTAATCTCTGATCTTAGGTATATCTTTTGATAGTCTGTGATGAGGTGACCTTTTTGTGAATTTCAAAAACAAGATGCTAAACTCAGAACTCAAGCTTTATCAAGAAAGGTTATTTCTCCTTTTTTGTTTTAGTACTTATTTTATCAGGATGCATAATAACAAGTAGCTTAATCCATGAAGCCACGACCCTTATAGAAAAAACTCTTCAAGCTTTGAGAGTGTCATTTATCGGTTCAAATTGCTTACTTGATTGAAAAGGGCTTTTAAAAGCACGTAATGTAGGCCATGGTTTATGGCTATGAAAGAAAGGAATTTTACAGGCTTAGGAGTTTGAGGGTTTCAAAAACCTAGGATCAACATTAATTATTCATCATTTCTCTTGCTCTTGTTGTCTTTGTAAAGAAAGTGACATATAACCTTATTAAGCTCAAATATCATAATTCTCTTAACACAGGTCATAATGCAAATCCAACTTTTTCTTTGATGAATAACCAATCTCAATCATCTGATAACATCAGAATCTTTATCTTGGATGCCAAAAGTCATGTTTGTAGCTTTTTTTTATGGTATCGACTTTCGACATTTATTGTCTTTCCTTGATTCAAACTTTTTTTTGTCTTTTCTAGACTCAAAAGGCATTCTCCTTCCTTTATCTTTGACCTGCCTTTAAGTATAGGCAATTTTCTTTTTTTTCCTTTTTTTTTTTATATATATGGCTTTCACATAGCCTTTCTTACAGTTTTCTAACATGCCCCCAGTCTAGGTCTTTTTTCTTTTAGCTCTTTCTCAAACGTTGGACTTTTGTTCTAAGCCTTCCCTTTCACTTTTATCTTCTCTTATTTGCCCCCAATATGGGGTGTGATCCTAGTCAGGGTTTCTTTTAAAAAGAATATTTTATCAGGCTTAAAATGGGATTGCAAAGGATGAATATCTTTAGAAAGTGAGGTGATTTCAAAGATGGCCTTTTCTCATTTCAAGCAAAGTCGGTTAGAACTAATAAATTTTAACCTCGTCTAGTGTAATGATTTGGACTTGCAAGAACCTTGATTCGCGAGTCCATAACTATTGAATCCATTACATGTCATTATGCACATTGCTAAAACTTAGCTACATGGTGGGTGATTCAGTTTCATGTGTGAGCTCAAAATTTATTTGGGCACCCCATATCATTTTAACAAGCATCAAGTCACTTCTGCAATCAAAAATACTTTTAATCTTTCAGGATTGATTAGCCTTAATTGCATGTTGGAGTTCAATCAAAATATTTTTCCAAAATAAACTTTGAAAGGAACATCTCGTTATTTTGAAACAACAAAGAGACAAATAAAAAGATATGTTTCGTAAAAAAGATGAGATGTGATCTTAAAACAAAATGCAAAATAGCAAAATTCCAATACAATTGACAATTTATTGCCATTCTTAGATTAGCTTTTCTGGCAATATCTATGTTTTGCCAAGCATTTTTGATCACTTGTCATTCTAAAGATGTTCGGGGGACAATATAGCTAATGACATCATCTTTCACACACTCAACTTGCCTCTTGTTTATCCACCTTCAGAGTCATCTCTCATCATTATTCTGGAATTCATGGCAGAACCTTCAATCTTTCCCCTCTTCATAACTTGTTCAATTCTTTCAGCAATCCTCACAACTTCATGGAAATGTTGAGCTGAGCTTCCTATTAAATGCTCATAATAAGGGAATTGAAAGGTGTTGGAAAACAACATCACCATTTATGTACCTATAAGTGAAGGTTGAACATATGTTGCCTTATCTCACCATCTTTAGGCGTATGCCCTCACAGACTCTTGGTTTTCCTTCTCCATGGCCATTAGGATGGTTCTGTCAGGAGCAATTTTCATATTAAATTTATACTGCTTCAAGAAGGCGTGTACCAGATCTTTCCATGTCTTGATCTTAATATTGTCTAGTCTCATGTACCAACTCAGAGTAGATCCAGTGAGACTATCTTGGAAAAAGTATATCAGCATTCTATCATCATAAATCACCTCGGCCATTTTATTGTAGTAAGATCAAAGGCGAGTGTTTGGACATTCCAATCCAGTGTATTTGATGAACTCTGGTATCCTAAAGTTCTTTGGTAGTATAATGTTTGGTACCAAACACACTCCAGCTACTCGCATGGGATCAAACCAATCATTACCCTTAACTGCTCTTAATCTTTCTTCCAAAACAAACAACTTGTCATAGTTTATAAAATCAGTGGATCTATTGCTAAGGGTTCCATCTACTGTTAAATCCACGGTGATGGGAGCTTGACTTGACGGGATAGGGGCGATAGGCACAAAATATTGTTCTGCCGTTGAATCTTCCCCCAAGTTTTGAGATGTCCCTAGGACGTGGATTGATGGTGTTTTCACAGGAGGTTGTGCAAAAATCCCTTTTTCATTTTTGGAGCTCAGCATTAGTTCAAGCATATCTGTAATTCTAGCTACTTCGCCTTTGATGCTCTCAATTTCATTTTGATAATGGGCCTCCAATCGAGCTCTTTCTTCATTTTCCATCTTTCAGGTGTAGCAAATCTTGGATGAGGGACCTATGTTTTAACCTGACGGTATGTATGAGTATGTTTCTTATATGATGAGCTTGCCCTTCCAGAGTTGACACATGGTCGTAACCCTAAGAATTTTGATTTTTGCGCCACAACGGAAATTTTCTAAGTAATGGCCATTGTGTCAACCACAAGTCTTAAGTTCAGGATGCTTCAGGAAGTGTTTACTTTGATGCAAAACAAAAACTAAAACACACAACCTAAGAACATGTTATATTCATTAAGTGAGACAAAAGGTTGGTTGACTATCTAGTCTCAAAAGGGTCTCATATTTGTCCAGTGACGATCTTCGTAAAGATAGTATGGGGGCGTTGCAAGGAAAAGTTAAGGCACGTATGCCCACCATTACCAAGCAGGCACTCAGATATGAGTTGAGTGTTTCACGCATCTGAACCCTGACCAATAGTCATAGGACAGATCGCTAATTCCCCACCTAACTTAGAAGCTTGTGTGTGGTTTCTAAAAATTAAAGTATGTGATGCATGAAGCAGTTCTATACAATGCATGAACATATATGTACAGAAATTAAAGTATGTAAAATAAATAAATAAATAAAATAATCTTATTAATAGAAAACACGCAAACTAAACAAAACACAGTTATTAGACAAAAACAAAGCTTAGTCCATTTCAATCCCTAGTGGAGTCGCCATTCTGTCACACGTATGCGGCGTCGCGGTAAAAACATCCACCCTCAAAATCTATCTTATGTTGTGGCAAATGTGGGGAGACAAGGAATTCTTGTCTTTTATTAGTAGAAAAATGGAATGAGAGTCGCCACTTAGTATTTTGGTCACTAGGAACCCTAACTGGTCTCAAAGATCGAGTACGGGGACTGGTTGCGTAAAGAGAAGGTATTAGCACCTCAAATATGCCCTACCTAAGGTAAGCTGTATTGTTTTATTGTTTGATAAAATCTAAGGTCTTGTCGTGTTTTCTAGTTGTTGGCCTATCTATGGTTTAAGAAAAGTCCACATCGGTAAGGAGATCCTTATCTTATCGGGTAATTCTGACATCAACCAAAGAATTTAATATCCGGAATACGTCTTACGTGTAAGGTCATAACCCCAAATATTAAAAGAAAAAAAATAATTTTTTTGGAATTTTTGAAATATTGGCCTAGTTCTTGTGACTTTAATAAACTGATTATTAAAGCCAAAATGCATGTTAATACATATTTTTGAAATTTTCTTTGTTATATGAAAATACAATATGATTTTTTTTTCTTTTATTTTTGAGAGACTTGATTGTATGCATGAAAACAAAACATTTTTTATTTTTTTAATTTTTTTAATGTCTTGACGAAAACCGGGTATTTTAATACCGGATTTGTATCTTTACAGTATAAAAATACAAACCAATATTTATCAAAATGAAATAAAAAATTTACGGAAAATCACATATTTTTTGAAAAAAATTTTCGGGCTGAGCCCAACCCGGCCCATGTGACTGGGCTGGACCCAGCAGGTTTCTACCCGCCAACGTGCGTCAAAAATTCACGCACGCCTGCTACAGTCGCGATGTAATTAATCTTCAAGTGCACAGTGTTTGTACATTTTCTGCAAAGTTGGAGAAGTTTACCTGGAAGCAAGACGAAGGCAACAACAGCTTTGGACCTCTATCTTCACCTTTTTGTTTGTTTTTCTTCTGGTTCCTCTGGTTTTTCCTTTTTTTTTCTGTTTTTGTTTTCCGTTCTTCTTGTGGTTCCTTTCCTTTCGTCTCTGTCTTCTCCTTCCTCCCGGTATTCTTTGTTTTTTTTCGTTCCCCTCCCCTTTTCTGTTTCTCTCCTCCCTATCCTCTGCTTCCTTACGCTCTCCCTCTATCTATCCCTTTTTTTGTTTTTTTCAAAAGATTTCCCACCCTTTGTTTCTTTCTCCCTATGCTGCCCAGTTCTCCTTCCTTCTCGTTCTTTTTTCTATGTTTTCTCCCTGCTCCCTTCTTCTCCCCCTCCTCGGTTCAGTCTTCTTCTGCTGCTTTTATGGGTCAGAGAAGGCTTTGTGCTGGTAACGATTTGCAGAGGGATGACAGCCGTGACACATGCCCTATAATTGAAGAGAATTGGCACTGTTACTGCGAGAAAACGTCTCTCGGCCTTTACTTCTGAAACGGCTGGAAGAAGACACTGAATAGTGTTTCAAGGCAACGACACCGTTTTTTGCAATTTTAAATGATATTTATGATTTGGTCCTTGGATTTTTTACAATTTGTAATTAAGCCCTCGAATAAATTATAATTGGATCCCTTGATTTTAGCGCCTTTTCCGTTGTGGTCCTTGGTTTTGAATTGTTTCAATTAAGTCCCTAATTGGCCATCAAACTTTAATAATTATGCAATTAAGCCCCTGATTTGACCAAATCAACTCTTCAAAATTATAATTGGATCCCAGAACTTTAATTTCTTCCAATAAAGACCTAAATTGACTTAAAAATCAATTTTTCTTGCAATCAATCCCTCTATAAATTCAATTAAACCTTAGATAAAATTTAATTGAATCCATAAACATCTGATTTTAAATATATTTTTTCAAAAATTGAATTTTCTTTGTCAATAGGACTCTCATCAGTTAACGATAAATTGTCAAATTTCAACCTTTTATATTTTTGAACCTCTTCAACCAATTTTTGGTCATTTTTCAGCATTCCAGCATCCTTTTCTTGCTCCTATTATTTTTTGGATTTCTTTCGAATATTTTTTTATATATATTTTTTTGTATTTTCTCATTTTTTGTGGGAACCCAAAAATGGGTAACAGTAGTATGTACCCCTTTAACATCAACTCCTCTACATGCCCTTGAAGTTCCTTTGTGTCCTTGGGATTACTTTGGTAGGTTGGTATGTTAGGAACTACAACTCCGAGTACAAGATCAACTTGATGTTTGATTTCCCTTATCGATGACAAATCACTAGGAATATCTTCGGAAACAAATTATGAAATTCCTATAGTAAAGAAATATTCACACTAGGAATACAAGGATCAAGTTCATTTGTGTTTAAATAAATATCTTTATATACAAGTACAATTATTGGTTTGTTAAAAACATTTTTAACCTCACTCTCTCTTGCATAAAGATTTGGTTGTTTCTTTAATTTTTCCACACTATTCTCTTTCTCACCCTTACTTTCTTTTCTCCTCTTATTTTACCTTCACTCTCAACCGAATTCATATTTGTTTCATTAGTGGCCAAATCTGATTGTCTTCTCTCACCATGTTCCTCACTTGTATTTTATTTCCCCTCGACTTCACTTTCCTTTTTTAATTTCATTTGATATTTATAAACTTGTAAAAGATGGTACAAGCGTGATAGTTTTAGCATCTTTTACAATAGAATACCTATTCCTAAAACCATCATGCATTGCTTTTCTATTGAATTGCCATGGACGGCCCAATAACAAGTAACTTGCATGCATAGGAACCGCATCACACAACATTTCAATAGAATACCTTCAAATAAAAAACAATACCAGGACTTGCTTTGTACTTAACATCACCATATTCATTCAATCATTGTAATCTATAAGGTTTATGATGTTTAACAATGTTCATATTCAATTTTCTAACAAGAGTAGTACCAGAAATATTATCATAATTGCCATCATCAATGATCATACTACATACCTTGTTATGAATATACCATCATGTATGGAAGATATTTGTCATTTGTTGCTCCACGTCATCTTTCTTAATCTGAACATTATGTGTATGTGTAATATCCAAATATTCACCCTCAACCGAGTATTATACATCCCCCTCACTATAATACTTAAATGGTGGCATCTCATCCTCTTCAAATCTATCACTTTCATATTCAATATCATCATGGTCTTTCAAAATCATAACCTTTTTATTAGGATATTGTGAAACAATGTCTCCGATCTCTAAGCACCTGAAATACTTAATATTATGGTTAGAAGGAGGTTGGGTATCAAATTTACCTTTAGATTCTATAGCGACCTCTTTCTTGGCTTTAGATGGTTCAACCTTCGCACCTATAAAGGTTTGGTTTAGGTAGCCTCCTCTCTCCATAAACTCAACTTCATGATGATGAAGATCTCAAATTAAATATTTATCGTGTACTACCTTTCCTCTTAAGTTGACTCTCCATCTTCATAGCTATATGTACCATCTCCTCTAACTCCATGTAATGTTGAAACTCTATATCTTGGTTCAGCCTATTAAAAAACCTCATCATAGTTGCCTCTCTATACTCCATTATATTATACCAAATCATAGCAATTTCCATCTTCTTGTGGTAATCCTCCACACTTTTAGACCCTTGATTTAAGCTCTGTAATTTCTGAAACAACTCCTTATAGTAGTGATTAGGAACAAATCTCAATATCATTATGACCTTCATCTTCTCCCAAATGTAATTAGGTCTTTCTCGATTCCTCCTCTGATCCCACCATATTATAACATAATATGTAAATTCAATGACAATGAATTTTACCTTTTTCTCTTCCGAGTAGTTATGGCAATTAAAAATCTATTATACCTTGTTTTACCACTTTAAATATACTTTGAGGTCGATTTTACCTTGGAATGCTGGAATTTCATCTTGATATTTCCTAAATCCCCATCCAATCCATCATGATACCCAAAGTCTCAAAAACTACCTTTATGGATGAATTGGCCTTCATGTCATAAACCATCAATCCTTGGTTTCTAGGCTACCAAAACCTATCTCAATGACCCATGAATAAATTATCATAGTCCTCATCTACATCCTCATTAGTAAACTTATAAAAAAAAATGGCATTAACATACCTTTTAGGCCTTCTATAATTGGAGCCCCTTCTACTTGACCCATCTTGAAAACTAGCAATCACAATCTCTTTCCTTTCCATTTGGTCTCTTACCTTACCAAATATCAAATTCATCCTCTCTAATTATTGTTGTAGTGCTTGAAACCTAAAAGCTTGATTGCCCCTCTTCTTTGGTGATGATGTATCACTTTTGATGAACATTGTTTGAATTTAAAAAATACATTAATAACAAGAAAAATATATCCTCACACCACTCATGTTTCACAGAAATATGTTTTTTCACTCTAATATGCTTACCTTTGCCTTTTTCCATTCATCCTCACTTTTTAGCTCTTTAAGAAATAAATTAAACAAAATCAAAGATAACAACTTAGTAGCACAATACAAATTAATATATTGACTTAAGAATTAAAATATGAAAACAAGCAAATACAAAACCATGATTACAAAATCACAAGTAGCAAACAAATTCGTGCGAAATATGGATGATATGAAGACATGAAATAAAACATATACGAATTCAATGAAACAAAGTTATTGTGACCCAATATCCTAATTTTAAGTTTATTATACTGATTGATCCAAAATAAATAGTAGCAAATAAAGAACAAATATGTTGATGCAACTTGACCTGTTATGCAATTTACACAATGATTAGTTAATCGTGATGGATAGTGGGACCATCATATGGAGATTTATTATTAAAAGTTTTTTTTATTAACTTGGCTAGCGCGTACCTCGACTAATCCCACGGGCCCTGAAATTAACGACCATGTAAGCTTCTAGTGGCCCTGAAATTTGTGGGACTCGAACTAGTGACCTCTAGAGAGCAAACTCAGAACCTGACCAGTTAAGCTATACCCCTCATGGTTTAAAGGTTATGCATCTTATTATAGACTTTCGATTGTGATTTTTGTGTTCGGATTATGATATTTGATGATATACAAATTTCATGTGGAGTTTATTACAGGCTTAGAATTATGATTTATATTTGCATTTGAATTAAGGTATCTTATTAATGAATGTTTATACATATAAAGTATTCCTTTATGAAGTTCTTATTAGTTTGGAGGTTTAATGCAGTCGAGGAGGTTTTCGGTGGTGATCTCTTGGACCGTATACTGGTTTTGTTTTGCTGGGTGTGTTTTTCAGGGCCTGATACATGTCTTTGTTTATTAGGCAATTAAATTTGCTCATTGAAAGGTGATGGACGTAGCCCATTAAAGATTATGCAATTCCAACTATGATTCATATTCAAAATGTAAATTGCTTTTATTCAAGGGAGGGAGAAAATTGATCGTTCTATAGGGAAATTAATGTAGATTGCTGATATTAAAATAGACTTAGCTAAAGTTGTCGCGGAGTTAAATTGACAACTATTGTTCTTACAAAGAACCCGTGGACACAATCATTGTCTAGACCCACTGACCCGAGACCTCTTATTGTACATGATGTTGACTTGGAAAAAAGAGATAAGGGAGAATAAAAGGAAGAACTAATGACCTTAATATAAAAAAAATATATATATTACATATTTTGGGACCCAACCAGAATATAAAAAAAAAAAATCTCATTCTTCAGTTTTCTAAATGTCCATAATTGCAATACCTACAGAAAGAAAGATAAATTAAGTGAGATTGTTGATGCCCCTCACGGCATGAATTCTTTCTTCTCTAGTCTTTTCGAGCTGGGTTTTGTATCTTTGCTGCCAAGTTTCTTTGAAACTTTTTCTTGCCCATGATGTCTGCTTAATTTTCTCCTCTCCTTTTGACCCAAATCGGCATTCTTCTCTTCATTCTCACAGTAGGGAAATTTACAATAGTATCGTCCTCAGCCACCCATCTTCAGGCCCAACAAAAGAGAAATTTAACCAATAGTTGTAAACCTTGTCAATCTTTCACACTAATCAAAGCTTATCAGTGCTAAAGGCAGTCAAAATTAAGGTTAGGTTAGACCGACAACAATTCTGTTTTTTCCAAGGTAGAGAAAATATTACTCTAGGGAATGTCTAGTCTAGCACAAAACCTCTAGAAGACGACAAATTAGCTGCTAGGGTTTTTGGTCTCAATTACATCAATAGAATTTATTGTCGGCATAACTAGGCACTGATTTGACCATAGCATATTGGCTTGGGATAAATAGTGTGATGCCTTTATGTAATAGGCCATGTTTTGTATATAATTCCACAAAATCAACATTTGACCAATGACCACTTCTTTGATAAACTATCACCACCACCACGAGGACATATCTAACAAATCTATCAAAGATTGTGTTTCCAATGCGTTTAGCGATTCTTTTTTTTATTAAAACCGCTTTTTTAAAATTTAAATATGAATTAGTATAAAAAAAAGACATAGAGAGAAATTATATAGGGTTTAGTTATTCATATTCTATTAGTTACTATTTAAAATTCATTTAAAAAATATATATATAGAATAATTAAAAAAATCTTGCGTAAAGATATTCTTATTATTTTTTACGGGTCAAGCATTTTATTTTTTCACTCTTTTTTATATCTGCTTTTCTTTAAAATGGGTCCTAAAAATAGCTAATAGAATATCATTAATTACCCTCTAAATATCATAAAAAATTTCATATGATAAATGATAATTTCCTTTGTGATAAGGCTAAAATATAAGGTAAAGTGATGAATCAAGTGTAGATGTGGTAATTAATTGGAAGCATCACATGGGAACGAATAAAAAGCCAATAAAAAAGTTAGCAGAAAGGTGGATGTTTCTTGTCATGATTTGTCTTTGTTCATTTTAATAAGAGTAAAAGAAAATATGCAGTGCATGATGAGCAAGGCAACTTTCGAAAAGAATTTATACTCTGTAAAAGATTATAGAAATTCACAGCAGGCGCCTGAATTATTTTTTCATTTTTATCCTTGATTTTTTCTTCTTTTAATTTTAGCTTTTTATACACAAATTAATGATCAATTTATTAAAAAAAAAAACCGAAGTTTCCATTTTCATTGTTGTATTTGTATAAAGTTTTCGTAAAAAGAAAAGAAAATTATTTTTTTATTATCAACCACAATTATCTAATGAATAAAATGAAATGAAAACATTTTTTTTAAAAAAAAAAGATAGTTAATGTCATTTGCAAATGCAGATTTTTATTTCTATTTAGAAGATTAACTTTCCGTTATAATAAATAATTAATGTTAATAATTATATTTTATTTACTAGTTCATATATTTCTTAATTTATTTAATAAATTATAAATAACATCTTTTCATTTTTCTATTAAAAAAATACTATTTTAAGAATTGAGCATCATAATTTATTTCAGTTTATTTTTTATATGGCCATTATCACAGTCTCAAATAAACATCTTGGCATTGGGTTGGTACTTGATGTTTTGAGATTCTATTTTTTTCTATCATATAATTAAATAAAGAATAGTTTGGCAAAAAAAAAAACAAAACAAAGTAATTAAATCCAATGAAGTCCAGGTTGCGTGTTTCATAAATTAACATAGATTAACCCTGGTCGATTTAATAAATCATTGTTTTAATTTTTTAAAAATAATGTTATTTTGAATTATTTTTTTTTTAAATTATATTTTTGCTAAACATTCAAATTACTTTTAAACTCGTTAAATCAACTATGCCAGGTTAACATAATTCTTAAACTATTTGATTTGAAGCCCGATTAGATAAAGGTTCGGATAGAGAGGTTTCAATTAATCCGCTATATTGCACTTAATGACACTATAAAATAATTTCTCACAATCAGATTTTTTTTTACTATAAAATAATTTTTATTCCAACCTACATCACAGTATGAACTAGCTATCTAGTTTTATCTATAAATCATGTGACGCTTTTGATGTGTCAACTACTAATTAATACACAGTGGAAAATATTTTTAAAATTTAAAATTAATTATGGAAAGAATTACTTTTTACTTTAATCTATAAAGCATGTGTCACTCCATATTTTAAATGTGTTGGTCGATGGTAAAATAATTTTATATGATTTTCTTAATTTACTTATCTCCCCATTTATCATATTAATTGACATCTAAAAAACAGCAAGAAAATTCACATGCTTATATAGGGACTTGGTGAGACTATATACATACAAAAGAAAAAAAAAAAAAAAAAGCAAGGAACCAATTACCTAAACTGGGTGACAAAGTGGTGCAAGAAAATTGAAGCTTCCAGCCTGGCCAAGTCAAGTCCAGGACATAATCTTTGTCCTCCTCCAAATGGGGTGAAGCTACTACTGCTCATATCCTTGTCCTGTGATGTGACAGTCTCCCATCCATAAGTTAAATGGCTAAGAACCCTAAAAAACAACAAATTAGCACGAAAAGGTCGACAGAAGAAATTCCTTACTTGCCACCTCCATGGATTGAATTGGTAAGGCCACTCATAGTTGTTTTCATCAAGATGAACTGATCTGAAGTATGCGAAAGCACACCATCCTTTGGGTATCAAATACCCTTTAATCTCTATGTCCTTCATTGCCTTTCTCATCACCCCAATTATAATGTTCCCCAATCTTAGGGTTTCTGTAATCACCTGTTCAAAAAAAAAAAAAACAAACTAAGATGATTTCCTTCTTCCAATTACGATCATGGAATCACATACTTATACGACCTGTATATATATATATATTATACTGTTCAATATCTTTCATGCATATATATATATATAGCTTTTATATCATTTTCATTTCTTTTTTCCATTAACTAATGAGGATCCAGAATGGTACTCACTGTTTGTGTAAAGGGTAGAGATAAATAATCACTCCAGCACAGTGGCTCCCCATGCTGAGCTTTGAGACTTTTCAATTTCATGTTCTCCTCCTGGGCACCAATTATATATCATCATCATCATATATATATTCTTATTATTTGTATGTGTATTAAGCTCTATATATTATCACATATAAGATAAATGAATAAACTTGCCAGAGATCCATGCAAATCTAATCGAAAAATCTTCAAGAATATCTTTTGTTTTGTCGATTATATACTAGGAATGTGCTGTTGGTTCCAGTTGTTGGTTAGTGCAGTCAGTATGGCCTAACCCTAGCTAGTACGCTCTGCTAGTAATAAGCAGAGACGAGTGAGAAGTTAATAGTAAATGGGAAATTTTACCAAGTTAATTAAGGATAAGAAAACGAAAACGACATTGCAAAGTAGCCAAAATTAAACTTATTAGAACTTAGAAAATTGCCACACAAAAAAAACCAAGAAAAAAAAGATGATAGAATTAATATTTTAACTATGAATTGATCTTGCTTGCTGCTAATTAATCACAAGAAATTCAGTGAAGAATTATATATATATGGAAGAGAGGTAGGAAATTGAAGATACCGTCAATTGGTGTAGCGCAGGAGGGCAGTCTGAAAGGTATTTAACAGCAAGAGTCATAAGGACTGGGACTGAATCTTCTCCAGGTATCATCATGTCGATCATATTATCAGCTATCAAATCATCTGTTAGTTGTTCGCTTGCATCGTTAAGCAACACCTGCACTAAATCTGTTGGTACCAATGAAATCATCCCATGATCTCTCTTAGATTGGATAATGTTTTGCACTAACTTCACCATTTTCTTCTTTGCCTGATGAAAACCAAAGTAAATTTCCTTGTTATTCACCACCTGTATATTTTTTTATCTCTATAATTCAAACAAATTAAGAGAAAGGTGAATTATTCAGGAAAGTATGTGTGATTGATTTACTAACTTGCCTGTAATGATCGATAAAGTTGGCTTCCAGGAATGTTTTTTAAAGGTAAAGACATGAGCCCTGCAATGAATTCTTGGAACTGTTTTTTTAGCAACTCCATTTCTTCACCAGGATCCAAACTAATCAATGCCTTGACCAACACTTGAAAGGCTATCTGGAGACATTTATAAATCCTTGGTAACTTGTAGAGATATTAAATTAATTACTGTGCACATGTCGTAATTATGATCATGAGTCTCTTCTACTACAGACAATATGATTCATGCAAACCCCATGCTCCACTAAGCTTGGTCTTTACTTTCCAGCAAAATCATTTCAAAACTTAAGTAGAAGCCACGGATAAAATTGGAACATCAATCATTAATATATTTCACTAGAGAGAGAGAGAGTTACTGCATGGAGGTCGTAGTGATGTAATTTGGATCTCTTTCAATTTTCATAAAAGCATGTCAGAGAAAAAGATAAGGAAAACTTGGAAGAAGATGAAAGATGCCAGAAATAGGGTTAAGAGACATGACATCTTTTGTTTTATCTTGTGTCTCTCGGAACTCTTCTCAAAAAAGAAAGGGGAAAAAACATCTTAGTTGGGACTTAGAGAAGAAAACCGGAGATAGATTTCAAACTTCAAGGATACAGAATTCAACTTTCGAAATCGCACCGCACTCTCACACAAAGAGAGACAGAGACAGAAGATTGAGAGGGGGGAGGGGGGTGATGAGGGAGGAGAAGACTAACATTCTTGGTTTCATCTTGTATGATAATGGGGTGGTCTTCTCTCCATTTCTCCATTGATTCTTGAACATAACTTTGCATGTCTCGAGTGATTTGAGCTTTGAGATGAGGTGACTTGAAGAAGGCACCTATGAGTCCATGAATTCTCCTTTGTAAGCTCCCATTGATGAGCAAAATTGAAGATTTTCCCATCAACTCAGTGAGAGATTTCGGGTAAGAAGGAACGAACAGCCTTGCATCACTTTGTAGTATAAATTTGCTCACTTCTGCATCTGTTGATACTATTGTAGGACTTCCAAATATATGTGACTTGAACACCTTCCCATACCTGCAATACATTTACATATACATGTTAATTAATTTTGTAATTATCATAGTAATTATAACCCTCTTCTTATGCATTAATTCTGATATATGATAAAATTCATTACTCACTAATCACAAATAAAATCATCTGACAAGATATAGTTACTAAAACTAAGTTCAACATACATGTTCCTAAAAAATCTAGGAAGAAAATGAATTTGGGATTACATATATATCTAGCCAGGGCTAATTATGCAAGTGTTAGCAAAAGAAGAACTCTCTCTCTCTCTCTCTCTCTCTCTCTCTCTCTCTCTCTCTCTCTCTCTCTCTCTCTCTCTCTCTCTCTATGTATATATATGTATGTATGTGTATGTATGTATGTATGCATGCATGCGGGGTTAAGAACTATCAGTGTATATATACTTACATGCGACGACGTTTATCCATGAAGCTTTCAGGGCGGTCTGAGTAAGCACAGGAAACGAAGTCGATGGTTTCGCCGATAAAGGGCCATCCAAGAGCGCCTAAAGGAAGTAAGGTTTTTTCGTACATTGATGATGATTTGATCATCATCATCACCATCGTCATCATACTATTACTAAACCAGCTGCTGTTCCTGTACAGAAATATTATGGTACTACTGCAGGACAAGAAGATTGCTAGCAAAATCCACAATAAACAGTCCATGTTTAATAATAAGTATCCTATTCCTACAGACAGAGAGAGAGCTCTCTTTCTCTCTGCTTTGCTAAAATACGGCTTCCTAATTATGGTGATGGGTATAATTTATCTGAGGGGATGATTGATGACTAAGTACTCATTTGTAAAGAAAATATATGATATGAACGTGTACGATGCTGGTGTGTTGGCAGAGATAGAGAAAACGAGGCTGGAAATTAATAACTCTCAAAATGTGTGGAAGGTGTTAGACAAACTGTCTGCGGATGACAATAAATAAATAGTTAATTCAGAGGCGTGAAAAGTCTCTAAACGTGACATTCAGAGACAATATCTAATTAAACTCTTTAAAAAAATTGTTTTGTATATGTTTTTCTCTGAAGTTTATATAGATTTAAAATGTTATAAAGAAATATTTTCATTGTTAATATTAATAAAATAATTATATTTTAAATTAAATTGAATGATTATTATTTAATTTTATCCCAATAATTATAAATATTAAATTTAATTATAAAAATTTTAAAACAAAATATCACTGATATATTAAGTTTTAAATGGTCGATTGTCAAGTATTTTTTTATATTATAAATATTTATAGAATAAAAAAACTCACTAAAATAACTTATATATTATGATCTAATCACACAATAATTAAAACCTTATATTTATAAATATTTAAAAAATATTTTTTATTATAATAATTGTTTTATTCATTTATAAATTACATGAAATAAAAAAAATATTTTTTTTTAATTTATATTTGCCTATTGGATAATGCATCATCATGTGATAGGTTATTAGCTGCTAGTAGCTGCCTAGTATTATTGGCTTCTTTAGGGAGTGTGGACCAAAACGATGCCCTATGCACTGTGAAATCGTCAACTTTACAATACCAATGAATGATGACTCATATTTTCAGATTTTATATTAGTAAAACGACTCTTCTTCTGTCCTATTAACTGCCATATAAATATATACACACACACACACAGGAGTACAATTTAGTGGTATGCTTAATTAATTTTGAAAAAAAAAATTCATTAATTTTGAGAAACACTCGACGGAGAATTAATTTTATATTGTAATTGCATTTTCTCTCTTGCTTTTAAATTTACATGAGACTTTTTTTTTAGCAATATAATATATATTTTTTTATATATATAAATGCAAGTACGGTTAATTTTTTTTCTTTGAAAACCAATACATCAGCTTGTACGTTATTTTAGTATGAAAGTTTTGCATTAAATTGGAGATAAAATAAAGAAGCAAAGATTAGAAATGAGAATGTTAGTTATAAAAAAAAATATATATATATATATAGCTCACAGTACTGTATTTACTAACTAGCTGCCTAGTATTATTGGCTTCTTTAGTATGAAAATTCTTTATTTATAAAAAAAAATTAAATTGTTTTCCTAGTAAAAATAATAATAATTTCAACTCAATTGAAAAACAAAAATAATTTTCTACTATAATTCCTCATTTTCTTATTAATATAATTTTTTCAACAAAAAATATATCGTTTTTTTCTTGGATTCTTAGTATGATAAAAACCAAAAGCAATAAAATTCAATATATATATATATATGTCATTAATCTTGATTTTTTTGGATCTTTTACCAAAATATTTATTTTTTAAACAATAGCTTATATGAATTATAAAATCAAACTTTAATAAATAAATAAATAACTATGTATTGATAATCTTGACTCGAATGTATTGAAAAGCATATAAGAATAACATAATGTGTGTATGTTAGCTAGGGGAATGTTTTGAAATCCATCTTTATTTATCCATACCATTATTAAAATAGATATGCACAATAAAGATAGTGAATAAAATTCAAGTAAAACATTTTAAAAAACAATGAGGAGCAGTAAAAAAAGATTGATTGCTAATATTAAAAAAGAATGTTATAATCTTATAAGAAAATAAAAATTAAACTGTATTTAATAAAATACTATCCTAAGAATATTTTTATATATTTAATTTTAATGGATTCAAATTAAAAATTAAAAAAAAAATAAAAGCCTTCATAAACAGAGTCTAGGCTCGTAGTCCTAGTTAGGCTAGCTGGTTGACATATATAAAAGAAGGCTAGGCAAGCGTGGGCTTGGAAGCCAAGCTCGCACGCATGATCCTTCTTTCTTCTTTTTTTTTTTGTTAAAATAAGCAAACAATACATTGTTCTCCAATTAAAAAAAAATAAAGCAGAAAACAAGTCACTTGTTTGTCTAGATTTCGATCACCAGAGAGGTGATCAGAAATTTGGCTAGGGTTTTTTGAATCCAAAAATGATATGAACCAAGTTAGGTCCAAATTTGATCTTAAAATATATGTTGACTAGTTTTATGAGATCGAGCATATCTCTCAAACCGTACATCAAAACGAGCGAAAATTTTAAAGTGAGTGTCGCACCCTCGAACGGAGCGGCGATCCCTCGATTGATTTTGGGGTCTTTGTTTTTTTTTGTGTAAAGGGAGTCACCACCTAGTATTTGATCACTAGGAACCCTAACTGGTCTTTCGGAGATTCTAAGGCAAGGGACTGGTTGCGTAAAGGGAAGGTATTAGCACCCCTAGTACGCCCTACCTAAGGTAAGCTGCTTGGTGTTTGGTTTGCTTTAATTGCTATAGTGTTGGTGTTTTCTGATCCCATCAGTTTTTCTAGGTTTGATTCAAACTAAATTGATTAAGATATAAATCCAAGGAGGTTCCATTTGCTTTAAAAGCTCATTTTCCCCTTAGTATTTCAAGAGTTTGCGACTCGTAAATCGCAAGAAGAAGGGACAACAATTTAGAAATCTAAGGAAATTCAGAGCGCTTTAAAAGCCTATTTTTGCCTTAACGTTTCATACTCATAGCTCGTAAACCGTGGAGTCAAAAATTAAAATTTCCTCGATTTTAATCAAGGCTTCTTTCAAGGATGTGTGATGACTTATTATTTCTAGAAAATTATTTTGGATATTTAACCACTTAGGGTTTCTTTATCCAAACATTAACAGCAAATAATAACAAGTTATTCCCAATAATATTTTGGATATTCATCCCTTTAGGATTTCTTTATCCAAACATTAACGGTGAATAATAGATGAATTCCCCAAAATAAGATTTTTTTATTTTTTGGAATGTTGGCCAATACCCTTTGGAGTTTTACAAACATGATGTAAAATCCAGAAATGCAAGAAAATAAATTTTTTATTGTGTTTAAGAAATCCATGCGAAAACACATTTTCAAAACTTCAAATATTTCTTTTTTATATATGTAAAAAACGTTCAAAACATGTTAAAGTATTGGCCGTATGCAACACACAAGAAAACATTTTTTGTTTTTCTGACATATATATATATATATATATATATATATATATATATATATATATATATATATATGCAACATTTTATGGAAAAACCGGGTATTTTAATACCAGATTTGTATTTCAACAATATAAAAAATAACAAAACCATAAACTAAATACACGAGAAAACCAACGATATTACTCGTTTTTTTTTGCTGGGTCCAACTCGGCCCATGTGGCTGGGCTAAACCCAGCAAGCCTAGCCGGGTCACTGGCCCAAACCAGTGACCCAGCTGGGCACTGTTGCAGCTTACATGCGTGAATTACTCACGCATGCACTGCACAGTGCGAAGGTAATTAATTTACCTTCGCATAGTGCCAAATCCTTTACTTTAAAAAACTGAAAGATAAGAGAGACGGCTTACCTAGCGAGGCAGCAGCTAGAGGAGAAGTGGAGGGAGAATGTCGGGTGCTGCTCATGAAGGACGACCCTTCTCGATGTTCCCGATGGAGACAGGTTTGCTGGCTGAAAGATGATTGTCTCAATGGTGGCCCTTTGGTGTTACTACGACCAGTGCAACCTCTGTAGGGAAGAGAAGGATGCTGCTGGAGGAGCAAACTATGGCAGAAGTGAAAATCCCCTCTGCTACTGCTAGCTTGCGTGCTCAAAATTGCTGAAGAATTGCAATAACTGGTGATGACCGCGCACCCCTGCCGCTTCTCGCTCCCGGTGCAGAGAAGAAAACACAACTACTACTGGCGATGGGGAAGAGATTGGCAAGGGAGACGACTGGGACCAGCTGCTAGTGCAGAGACGAGACTGGTCACATTACTGGATTGTTGCTACGGCTGGTACCTGCTTTCAGTGGTTGAGAGGCTGCGAGTCAGCGATGGGTGCTGGGGCTGAAGACGACGCCGCTGTTGAAGTTGGAGACGGTTGTGTTCTGGTGAAGGACTCAAAGAAGAACTGTTTGTTTGGAATGTAAAGCAAAACTCCTGACGTTGCTTATGGCTCACGGTTTTGGCTAATCTTAAGAGAGGTTGTTGGACCGTGAGGGGAGAATCTGGTGGTGATGGGGATAAGCCAAAAAGAAAGAAGGAAAGGATGAGGCTTTGGTTTTCTTATTGTTCGGGTGATAGAGGGAAGATGTGTTTTGGCTTTGAGAATGCAGATGGAAAGGACAGTGTGCGGCTGAAGGTGGGTGGTCAAGAGAGAGTCTGAAAGTTTGTGTTGAAGAGAGGCTATGGGCTGCTGTTTTAGACTGACAGGAAGGGAAAACTTTGCTGAGGGAAGGGGAAGGTCTGTGAAAAGAGAGATGGGGTTGTGACTTTAATGTGGTTCTCTGGTTTTGCAAGGGAAGAATGGAGATGGGGAACTAACAGAGAGGGGAGCTGCTGTGTTTTAGAGGAGAGATGGCGATGGTGGAACGGCTGAGAGGGGAATGGGGGTTCTGCTTCGTTGCTTTTATTTTAAAAGATGAACAGTGGTTGCGGCTTCTTTGCTTGAGAAATAAGGTTAGGTTTTTTTTTGTGTTTCCCCTAATTTTTGTTTGTCTCTTTGCCCCCCTGTAAATTTTTCTCCCCATGTGCATATGGCTGAAGGTTCACTTATATAGAAAATCTCTACACGTGCTATTTAAGGAAATATTACAATAATTATTGTAGAGATTATCTTCTATAACCAGTACCAACAAATCCTATATATATGGCATTTTATATTGCAGTGATTATTTTCCATAACTAGCACGAATCAAATCATATATCTATGGTATTTTATGTTGCAGTAATTATATATGATTCAATAATTATCTCTTTGACACATTGCTTCCTTAATATTAGCCCTGATTTTTTATGTTATCGCCATACGTAAACCCTTATTATTATTATTATTTTATTTTTGAAAAATTTATCAAAACGTAGGTCAAAAATTAGGTAGCAACGGTGAGATACTAGAGAAATAGAATTATATTTTAGTAAATGTTCAAGTCAAATAGAGTTTTGGAATATATTATTTTAAAGGGTTGAAGTTACTAGAAAAATCTTGTCAAATCTGTCAAACTAGACCTTTATGTATTGTTTGGGATATATCTGGAGCTACAGATGGAATGGTTTCTGATATTCAAGTTGGTCTGGAAACTAAACGTCTTAATTTTTCCAATCATAAATGGTAGGCCCAGTAATTTACTTAGACGAGAGAGAACAATGTGTTTGAAGTCAAGATTTAAAATCTGCCAAGAATGTGCAAAAAATAGATATTCATGCTATCTGGAGGAATTTTGACTTCAAAAATTTATTTTTATTATCCTATTTTATTTATTTATTTGATGTTAAATAATTATTTTTAATTTAGGTTTGTTCTAGCCCATTAGACATTGTTTAGGGGTTTATTTTATTATTGGTCTTATGTTAGTTGATTACTAGTTTAAATCCGTTAGCTTTTAACCCAAAAATAGTCCTTTAAGGTTAGTTAGAGGAGACTATATTATGTATTTTTTAGCTGCAAATTTCAGCAGTAAGTTGGAGAATAAACGTGAGTTTTTTTTATTGTCGCAAAACATCCTTTCTTTACAGGGACAAATATCGTATACTGACTTATCAAAGATTAACTAGCTTTGTGGCGTCATTCGCATACTTAGGGTTCTTAGATACAAGGTTATCTATGGATCCAAGTCTTTTTCTAATAACTTTGGTTTTTAGGTATAAGGTTACCTCTGAGTCAATATTCTATGTAACATGATTTTTAGATTTACGGGTTATTATCGATTTTGTTGGGGGTTGCTTGACCACGTGATCAAGAGGTTTGCATTAGTTGGTATCAGAGTTAGGCTCCAAAAATTAGGTTATATAATTTATTTTCTTCTTGTTAGTTTTGGCTTCCTTAGATTTAATTATTTTTTATTCAATTTTTTATTATTTTATGTCTAGAGCTTTGTAGTTTGCATCTAAAGTTTCTTTTTTAAAAAAAAAGGTATCAGTTTAGTTTGTTGTTGTCTCATAATATATCAATAGTATAAAGAGTTAAAAAAAATGAAAAAAAATCCAAAAGTCACTTTTGTCAAATCTGCAACATTGCACAAGTAAAAGAGAATTTGGACCAAACCAATTTAGAAACCTTTTAATTTTTGTACTGGTTCTTGGAGTTCTAATTGCACCCCATGTAAAATTTGAGCTCATTTGGAGACCAAGGTCATGATTAAAACTTATTGTAATAGGTCAAATTCATATCAGAAGGGAATTTTGGGACAAATAAATTATAAAATTTATATACTAGGTTTTGAGGTTCAGATCGCACTCCATATAAAATATAAGGTCATTTGGAGTTCTTTTTCTATAGGAACTAAAATTAGGATTGAAACTTGTCATAATGGGTCTAATTCACATCAGTAATTTAAACTTATTTTGTTGCTGTTATTTTTCAATTATGACAGTATAATAACATTATAACTGATATATTTATGTGTCATTTAAATTTTTTATATAACATTTGCATATTTTTTCTTTCGCGTCTTAAAAAACATCTATTTTTTCATACAAATTCACTTGTTACTCGCAAAATTATAATCATAGTTTTTTCTTTACTTGTTTTCATATTTTTCTTGCTTCTTGAGTCATCTACACAAATTTGGATATGTTGTTAACGCTGTAATATTTGGTGTTGATTTTGTTTCCGCAAGAGTCAAAGAAAGGTGAGATGAGATAAAAAAGGCGTAACAAGCATATTTGAGTGAAAGACCTATTTTTGAGTGAAACATGAAAGGCGTTTAAACACATAAGGGAGTGGGCGAGGAATATATATTTCTTGTCAACTAACAAATTTTCAGATTTAAAGATGTTAGAGGCAAGTAATAACATAGCACCACAAAGATGAGACAATGAAATTGTAACTCAGTTAAGCATTATAAATCAGCGGATGGATCGGATGACCAATGGATTTGGAGATAGGTTAGATAGGTTGGAGAGGCAGCATGTTAATGGTTATGGTAGGGTTAACTAGGCCTGAGCGAAGAGAATTTAATGTTAGGAGGGTTGTTAAGCGAGTTAATACTAATGTGGATGAGTTTGTGGTTGATAATATGGACATGAGTGATGTTGATTTTAAATATATGTCTATGGGACATAGGGAACATTTTGGATAATAGTGGAATTGTTAGTTTGTAAGGGAAAGATATGATGATAATTTTGGTTTGAGGGGTAATTATAGGTACCAGAACCATAATGCTGAGTTAGGTAAAGATTTGGGTACAATTAATCTGAAAATACAGCTTTTCAGAGGAAGAATGACCTAAATGTTATTTAAAATGGAAAAAGAAGGTAGAGTGAATTTTTTAGTGTTAAAATTATTTGGAGCCCAAGAAAATTAAGTTTGCTGTGATTGCTTTTACTAACTATGCCATTATATGGTGGGATTTGTTAGTGACAAACCGCTAGAGAAATTATGAGAGCCAAGTTGATACTTGGGATGAGATGAAATCCCTTACGAGAAAGAGATTTGTACATGGCCACTATTATAGAGAATTGTATAAAAAATTACAGTGTTTGAGTCAAGATACAAAGAGTGTTGATGAGTACTTGAAGGAGATGAAATTTGATATGATTCGAGCTAAGTTAGGGAGGATACTATGGCTAGATTCATGAATGGCCTTAATCATAATATAGCTCATATTGTGGAGTTGCATCATTATGTGGAGCTGAGAGAGATGGTGCATATGGTTGTGAAGAAGGAGAAACAGTTTAAACGAAAGGATACCATTCGACAAAGCCAATCATTAGGCCCTTCAAAACCTTGGAAACCCAACTAGAAGGCTAACACTAGGGGTGGTCCATCATAATAGAATGAGGAGGGCAAGGCCTAATACCCTAGAGAGAAGACACCTTGATCATTGTTAAAGGTAACAATATTACTTTTATTTCTCATAACCATGACATTAAATGCTTTCGTTGTCTAGGTTCTAATCATGTTGTTTCATAGTGTCCAAAAAAAGAGTCATGGTTATGAAAGCTAACAGTGAGATTGAGACCGATGGGGAGGATAAAGAGGAAAAGATACCATAATTTAGGATACTAATAATGTTTGTGTTGAGATCCAGTTAAGAGAGAGACACTTGTGGTGAGGAGAGCACTAAATATCCATGTCAAGGTGGATGATTTAGAATGTCAAATGGAGAACATATTCATAAGGTATGTAGCTTAATTATAGATGGTGGTAGTTTCACTAATGTAGCTAGTACTGAATTAGTGAGAAAGTAGAGCTTGCACACTACCAAACATCTTATACCTTATAAATTATAGTGATTGAATGATGGTGGTAATGTCAAAGTGAATAAGCAAGTTTTGGTTAATTTTTCTTTTAGTAAATATTATGATATGGTGTTATGTGATATTGTGCAAATGCAAGCTAGTCACTTGTTGTTTGGTAGACCATGACTATATGATAGAAGAGTTATGCATGATGTAGTGAAAAATAGGTATTCCTTTAAGATAAATGAAAGACCTATAACTCTTATATCTTTGACTCCTAAGTAAATATATTAGGAGCAACTGAAATTGAAGAAGGAAAAGATGGTTGAAAGAAGAGCATGTATATCAAGGGACCTTTTTTGCTAACAATGCTCTTCTTGGTTTTAATGATGTTGTTATTCTTCATCTTGATACTGAACTGTTGACTTTAGAAGATGTTTTCTATGATACAAATTTGAGGTCAAATCTTTTTAAATAAGAGGAGGATGATACGAACCAAGTCATGTCCGAATATGATCTTAAAATGTTTGTTAACCAGTTTTGCGAGATCGAGCATATCTCTTAATATGTACATCAAAATGAGCTGAAGTTTTATAGGGAGATACTAGACACATGGAACTATATTTTTTTAAAGTTTTAGTTCAAATATAATTCAGGAACATATTATTTTAGAGGGTTAAAGTTACTAGAAAAATCTTGTCAAATCTACCAAACTAGACATTTGTGCACTGTTTGGTACATATCTAGAGTTACAAATGAAATTATTTCTATGATTCAAGTTGTTCTATTAGCTAGACATCTCAAGCTTTCTAACGATATATGGTAAGCTCAGTAATTTATCCAGAGAAGAGAACGACATGTTTGAAGTCAAGACTGAAAATCTATCAAGAATATGCGAAAATTGGAGATTCGAGCTACATGGAGAAGTTTTAACTTGAAGACTTTATTTTTGTTATCCTATTTTATTTATTTATTTGATGTTGAATAATTATTTTATTTGGATTTGTTCTAGCCCATTAGCTATTGTTTAGGGATTTATTTTATTATTGAACTTATGTTAGTTGATTACTAGTTTAAGCCCATTAGCTTGCAACTCAAAAGGGATCTATTAAATTTAGTCAGAGGAGACTATATTATGTTTTTTTAGCTGAACATTTCAGCAGCAAGTTAGACAATAAACATGAGTTTTTTGTTTTTTTGTTTGTGGCAAAACAACATTTCTTGACTTATCGAAAATTAACTAGCTTCATGGTATCATCCACATATTTAGGGTTCTTAGATACAAGGTTATTTATGGGTACAAATCTTTTTTCAATACCTTTAGTTCTTAGATATAGGGTTACCTCTAGATCAAAATTCTATCAAACATGATTTTCAGCTTTTCGGGTTGTTATTTGCTTCGTTGGGGGTTGCTTGACCACGTGATCAAGAGGTTCACATCAAAAAACAATTTTTCAAACTTTTTTTCACCTAAAACACCTAATAAATATCATTTATGTATCAAGAAACCAATTTCTCAACTCAAAACACCCCTAAATCATCCTAAAAACACCAAATCAAACTAGGTAACAAATTCCTTTATAACCATAATATATTTTTTTAGGACCTCTCTCATCAAATCAAACTCTTTGACATGAAGATTATCTTTTTGGTTGCTAGAATATGGTCAACCAACAATTTTCTCTCTCTTTCATCATTTTTTAAGGACTCCTCCTCTCTCATAATCAATGACCAAAATTTGAATAATATAAAGTTTTGGACCAAAATATAATTATCAAATTAAAGGGTCCAAAAAATATAAAAAATTCTAAAGGCAATTGTCTTCATAAAGGTGTTGCATGAACAATACAAAAAAGGCCCTTTATTTTGTCCTCATTTGCAAAATCAAGCACCAACTCAATATTAGAACATTTTTTTGACACTATGGTAACCCTTAGAAAGAAAATCAAAATAAATTATCAAGTTCAATTCTCAATCAATGCAATGCGTAACGATAAATTTTTTAAAAAAAAACGTTTGATAATAAGAGAAAAAGATTAATGTACCAAACAAAATAGGAAAAACACTTTAGAAACTCACAGTGTTCGTGTTATGTGAGGTAGTTAATAGCAAAATCACCACCTCTTTTAGATTTTTTTGTATTGTAATTGTAATTACATACATTAAAAAAAAATCTAAGAGATGTGTTGATTTTACTATGCAATGCATTGTGTACCAAGACTCTATACACTGTGGATTGCAAGAGTGCACTTTTTTTTTCTTTTTACTAGTTTTTCTAATTTGGTCACTAAATATTTTTTTAAATTCATCATTTGACATTGTATTGTATTAAAATTTGACTTAATAATTTATTTTGATTTGTATTCTATGAGGTTATTACGATGTCAAAACAAACATTCTAACATCGGGATAATTCTCGATTTTGCAAAGAAATATCATTTTATTGTTTACAACAAACAAAAAGAATTCAGGGACCAATTTGACCAAAATGAAAGAATACAAGGTTTCTCTTTTGTGGTTACTGTTTGAACAATAAACTTATTTTTTTATCCTTTTAATTTTTTTCTAATTGTCACTGATTTATTTTTTTCAAATTCATTCTTTGCCATTAAATTGGCTGAAAATTTGACTTCTTGATTTATTTTAATATTTTTGAAAGGTTATTATAGTGTCAAAAGGCAATTTTAACGTCAAATTGATTATTGATTTTGCAAAAAATAATTATTTTATTGCTTGAAAAAAAAAAGAGCAAGGAACGAATTTGATGAAATGAACAAATTCAATGTTTGTCTTTTATTGTTACAATTTGAACATGCCTTTTTAGCATTATTAGCCTAAAGAATTTGGTAAAAATAATCATTTATCCTTTCAGTTTAACAGTTCAATATTTTGGTCTGAAACTTTTTTTTTCATTTTCTAGTATTTGGTTCGAGAGATGAGAGAGAAAGTTATAAGAAAATAACAAATGAGAAAGCAAGTTGTCGATTAGCCATATTTTGAAATACTAAAATAGCCTAAAAGAAGGGTCAATTAAAACTTTATCTAAGAGTATGGCACTTTAAAAAGTCAATCCCCAATTACTTTAAAAATGCTAAAAACCATAAAAAAATATTTAAGAAAAAATTTGTCTCTTTAATTTTGGTAATAACCACATTGCACAATTAACTTATGTTAAGTAAATTAAGATAAGAGTAAAGAGAGACAACCAATTTTTATAGTAGTTTGGACAGTTGTCTACTCCACTCTTTAACCCTCCATTTACATATTTACTATCACACACAGTCTTGTTAGCGAGTAAAACAACACCTTTACACAATCTTTTTCACTAATCAAAGATTGAAAACCTTTCCCAATCCTTTTCTATGTTCAAGATTTAACCCAATTCCTTTATGGGTTCAAGATCAAACCCAATCCTTTTTTAGGCTCAAGACCAAACTCGATCCTTTTATAGGCTCAGAATAAAATTTATCACAATCTTTTTATGGGTTCAAGATTAAACTTGATCCTTTTATGGGTTAAGAATTGAACCTATTCAATGGCTCTCATCCAAACATTATCCAAATGGTTTCAAGTGCCATTTATATTTTCACAATAATTATAACTCTCACAAGAGTTATCTCATTTTATAAGAGAAGATTATAAATATTATGTTGAAGTTTTTATGGAAATGTAATCTAACTCAGAAAGGTGAAAGAGTGATTTTAATGCAATAAGATTCAAAGTTTTTCAAAAAAAAAATTCAAGAGAATAATCAAATCTTTTAGAATAAGAGATATCAAAGCATCAATATTAAGATTGAAGAGTTAAAGAGTTAAGAGTTATTTACATGAAAATCAACTAGTTATTTATAGGTAAAACTCAATACTAAGAATTAAAGAGTTAAGAGTTATCTTACATGAAAATCAACTAGGTATTTAAAGGTAAAACTCAATACTAGTCGTTATTCACATGAAATAAAAAGGAATAAGATATTTTACTCTTCCAAGTATTCTCCACCATTGTTAGAAATGGATAAATGTATTTTGAGAGAGAAAGAGTTATTGCAAGAATAAAAAAAGTATTGAGCACACTTCTCTTAAAATTACATGTTTGCCACTTTAACTAATAATAAATAAAATTTAGAAATGGCTAGGTGTAAAAATCCATGTGATAAGATTTTTAGCTATAAATGGACATTAAAATATTTATAGTGCAAATCATTTTGAGATACCTAATTATATTCTATGAAAACTTGATCACATAATGTAAAGCATAGGCATCTTTCAAGTCCATATAGCGTCCAAGGAGTCCAAAGCTTTAATTTAATGTAGAACAATTCCAATAACTAAATATTTTGAAATACTCATTGAATGTGTTTAATATGTTGTTATCATAAAAAAAAAACTTATATACATAATGACCTTTGGGCTGCACATTCTAGCTATGAAAAAAATCATTCTCGGTGTCAATGAATTTCATTCAACGATAGGGATTCCATTGAGGTATGTTTAGCTCTTTATTTTGTTGGAAAAATTATATTGGGGTTGAGGGAGGATTTTCTTTTTTATTTTGTATTTTTATACAAGCTTAGATTTGTTTTAAGTTGTTTTATTAATGTATTGGCATCATAAGGATGTTTCTTAAGTGTTATTACGTGAAAACAAGTTGAAATTGTATTTTTAGACCAAAAAACCTCAGCATGATTTTTTTGACCTCCTATCTTATGGTCAGAAAGTGGACAAGTAGATGATGTGTTGCCTGCCTTTAATTTTTTGAAAGAAAAATAGGGATGGATGTCATATCATCTACCAAGTCTTGCTTTGCAGGCCCACACGCGTGGTCTTTCTTTGATGGGCTAAATGCACTGTATAGCCTCTCTTATTTTTTTCCTGATTTTGATTATTTCTTTAATTAATACTCTATTATATATTTTTCACTTTGTATTAATTTTTTATTTGCATTAAACTAATACCCTCTCTCTTTGATTTTTAAAATTATTTAGTTTGCTTTTATAAATAGCAGTTTTGTTTTATTTTGTACATATATATTCAAAGGGATTATTCTAATTTATCTTTAATTTATTTCTTTTATGTTTGATGTAAATAAATGTTAGATTATGTGTTTATAAAAATAAAAATTATTTGTTTTTTTGATAAAGAACATAGCCTCTGAGATTAAAAAAAATATATCAATTAAAATAAAATGTTGGGCTTAAATATTTACATACTTATTTGTCTTTGGTTTTTATGAGAAGAATTAGGTTTTAATTTTAGCGTGTAATCATCATTAGCATTTCTTTCTCAATTTATTAGTTTATATATTAAAAATCATAATAATACAATAAAACACAACTGTAATATTGTTAAATTCTTCTCCCATGTTAAAAGTTAATTTAATATCTTACTCGTGGGGGCAGTGTTAACAAAAAAAAAATTGTATTTATTCTTAATTTATTGTATTAAATATATGCATTATTTTTTTGACTTTTATGTTAAAAAAGCCTAGATATATTTATTTTTTGTTTTAAAAAAAGAATTGATTTGATGCAAAATAAGTACATGTCAACTGACTAGTTACGTAACTAATAAGAATAGAATATTGGAGTGTGCTGGTGTGAGTTAGAGAGATAAAGAGAGTGGGAGAGAGATTTAGTCCCCACAAGTCCATAATTGTTTCGTGGCACAGTGGCTTGAGGCGTCCCTTCCTTGCAGGCGCAGCTGGTATCCTCCCTCGTGCATTCATGTGAGGCTCAAATCCACCTGCTTTCTCCATCGCCAAATATAATCTTAATTTGCCTCAACTTTTGTCCCTCTATCTCAGCCACAAACATACATGTTATACACACACCTAGGCCAACCGAGCCCTTCACCTCATGTGTTACTTTGAATCCCATCCTCTCTCAATGCCATTTTATATGGGAGATAGAGAGACCACATGTGATTGCCTTACTTTTCTTTTCTTTTTTTTTAAAAAATAATATAAATTATATTTTAGATCTTTACTAATAGCTTAAGTTTTTAAGTTGAATTGATTAATTATTTGACATGGTATCAGAACTTTAATGATAAAACCATCACAAGTTCGAATCTTACTATCCTTATTTATTTGATAAAAACTAAGTATAAGATAATGTAAGCGTATACAAGTTTCAAGTCTAAAAAATATTTACTTGAAGAAGTATTTTAGAAAAGAATATAAATTTTATTTTAAAATCTCATTTAATAATTTAAATTTTTAGGTTGAATTAATTTTTTAATAGTCTATACTCCCGTTCATGCCTTTGAACCTTGCTTAATTAGTGTGATAAACAAAGCAATGGGTGTATCATTATTGCCCACAAATTTATTTGGGACTATATAAATTAATTATGTCTATTTGTATTGGTAAAGCAAGAAAGGCGTGCCTTTTGGGGCAAGGGTGTGTTAATTTATCGCTACCTTTTTCACTTTCAACGTATCTCTCTTTGACTGTTGATCAAATGAGCATTGATTATGGAATTCCAAGGTGGCCCATTTCTTGATAGCTAATGTAATTTATTGTTAAGCTCCATTCCTTAGCTTTCTCTTTAGCTAGCTAGCTCCTCTAAGCTACCTAACTCATGATCAAGTATCCTTTTACATAGCAAGATTAATAATTAAAATATTGTTGATATAATTGCATTAAATATCTCCCTCTCCCTCTCCCTCTCCCTCTCCCTCTCGTTAATTTGATCTGTTGATTGTTAGTTTCATTTCAAAATCAATCTTGAATATTATTAGAGAATATATTGGATGGATTTCTAAACTCTTTTGAAAGACTCGGAGATTAGGAGTTTTTTTTTTTTAAATGTAGGTGTCCGGGTTAGGTTGTGCGCACCTTGACTAATCCCACGGGCCCTGAAATTAACAACCATATAAACTTCTAGTGGCTCTAAGATTTGTGAGACTCGAACTGGTGATCTCAAAAAGCAAACTTAGATTCTGACCAATGAGCTACACCTTTTAGGGTTGATTAGAATTTTTTTTTTCTTTTTAGTATTTCATGAGATGGTATGGAGGGGAAAGAAAATGAAATAATTTGGTACAGTTGGTTTGATTTTTAGAACTTTGCAAATGCTTGGGGAACTCCGTCTTATTATATAGGATGTGTCCACATCCTCTTTGGAACTTGTGCATGCTTTCATTTGACTCATGTCACCATGTGAATCTCTGATGAATTGGAGAGCATGCTCCATTTTTTATTTTTATTTTTATTTTGGATTCATAATAATGAAATGAAATCCATGGCCACCTTTCACTGAAAATGATATTAGCTAGCAGATACTATTGTGACAAAAGTACCAGCAACGAGTGAGCTCCCTCATTCCAGGGTTAGCTTCCCTCTTCCAAGAACAGAAGGAACGTGAAAGAATTTTAAGACCCAAAGCCCATAACCCACCTCCATGTTGATAAAAGAAAAGGGAAAAACAAAGAATTTCTCTCAAATTATGGGGAAGTGAGCTGCCAGAACAGGAGCTAAAGCAGGAATTATTATATTCAAGTGTTCTCCAAAATAATGATTCATCCCTTCGTAAGTAAGTGCATACCTGACCTTATAAAGCTATATGGGGTATATAAATTTATCATATGATTGCATGCACAGAAAGAAGCAAGCGCAAAAAAGCTAGCTTGCGGTCAATGAGAAGCTTGCAATATCAGATCAGATCAGATGACATGATCCCCACGAACACCACCATCATGTCGAAACGAAACAACAATAATCACAAAGCACTGCAATATATGATGATGATAAAATCTGTAGAAAACTCATCTACCAAGGTGAAGAATTAGAACTGTTAATGCATATTCAGCACGCTGAAATTTTACATTCATTGCCGATAAAAAGGCCGTCAACCAGTCATGGTCCAACTAAAATGGAGTCAAAGGAGAATGAATTTAGGACAGTACTGTCCTTCAGCATCTTTACATGAACCACCTGCAACCAAGTGGCTGATACCCGTGATTTTTTCAATTTATTTTTTTTTAAGCATAGCAACAAAAACAATTGATAAAATAACAGTGTGAAAAATATTTAGAAAAATGGCACATTTTAGAAAGTCTACAATTGATTTCTACAATTCATGAGTCATGAGAAAAAATGAAAGAAAAAAAAAGATTTCAAAGGCACACCGAAACTCCTATGGTGACACTATCAGTATTGTTAGAAAGATATCGACAAGAAGAATCCAATGACACTAAAAAAGTCATCAAGAACGACCGGAGTGAGCCACACAAATGGTATAAAGGAATGTGAGCTCCAACACCATTGAACGGCTCGTGTGGCCCATTTCGTTTAATGTTCATGACCTTATTAATTTGGTGTTGCTAGATTTGTCTTGTCGAGATCTTTTATATAATACTGGTGGCATCATCATCGGAACTTCAATGTGCCGCTAGAGTCATTTTCTTTTTTTTTCTTTCTTTGTCGTCAAAGAATGTCACAAACGATGAACAAAATAGGTCACACAAGTTTTCAAAAGGTGTCGGGCTCACTTGTCTTTGGGGTTCTTGTGTGGCTCACTCTAGTCACTGTTAATTAGTAACCTTTCTTGGTGTTGTTTGATTTGTAGATGACACTTACGACTCACGAATTGCAGATATCATATGCGACTCTTTAAATTATGTTATTTTCCTAACTATTGTTTGATGTGAACCTCTTGATTACTTGGTCAAGCAACCCCCAGCAAAGTAGATAACAACTCGGAAAGCTAAAAATCAGGTTTGATAAAACTTTGGCCCAAAGGTAATCCTGTATCTAAGAACCAAATGTATTGGAAAAAGACTTGAACCCAAAGATAACCTTGTATCTAAGAACCCTAAGTATGTGAATGACACCACAAAGCTAGGTAGTCTTCGATAAGACAATGTATGATCTTTATCCCTGCAGATAAAGGTTGTTTTGCCACCAAAAAAACAAAAGGAAAACTCTTGTTTATTTTCCAACTTACTGCTGAAATTTTCATATAAAAAAGTAGAATATAGTCTCCTCTAACTTAACTCTAATAGACCCCTTTTGAGTTGCAAGCTAATGAGTCTAAACTATTAATCAACTAACATAATTGAATAATGAAATAGGCCCTTAAACAATATCAAATTGGCACATTGTCATTTGGAAGACAATGAGGGTCATTGGCTTGTTTTGTCCTTGATTCAACATCCCGAAAATGCTTTTTAGGTGTCATATCCTTTGAAACTTAAAGAAATCGACTTGAAAAGGTTGGGTTTTGTTGAAATTTGAGATATTTTTAAAGAGGGTTTCAAGTTAAAGTTTTCAGAATTGATTTGAGGATTTTATGACCTGCTAGAAAAGGACAACAATATTTATATTATCGGGAATCCTGATGACCAGTTGTCTTGAGTTAGCTTAGTCAATCAAACAATTTAACCTCAACCATGAGATTTCCTAATTTTCTCTTTTGATCCTTCTTATGCACTTAAAAAGAGTATTTTCCATGCAAACATTATGTCCAAACCCCAAAGAAATTGAGGGGTCAAAATCTGAGATTTTGGGCAATAGTGTCACTGTCTATGTTCTTTCAACCGGTTGGCTAATTGATCCAATCATATAAACTAGTCGACCAATTCATACAGAATTCTGATTTTTTTTATTTTCTCTTTTAGATATGTTTTATGAGTCTAAATATACCTTTTTGTCCAATTTATAGACTCAAAAACTAAACCCCACTCAAAACTCTAGTCTATCATTCCATCCAGTGATCAAAAAAACCAAGGCAAAAGAAGCCTATTTTCAACCCGATGAAAGAGTATGAACTGACCCCTTCATCACTACAGATTCAAAATGTTGTTGTAAACAAAGTAGCTTTTGCTTTGTTTCTCTACTTTAATCAATCAGTCAGTCGGTTGAATTGGTAAGACAAACATGTCAATCAATTTGTCCCGGATCTGTACTATCATGAATTTTGTTGCAGAACAGGTGTTTCATGCAAAGAAGGTATACATTTTATCACTTAAATATATCCAACTTATTTCCAATAATGTATACACACAAAGATAAAACCTCAAATATCATTTGCATGAATAAAGCCTAAATTCCTCTTTATTTTGCAAAAGTGATCCTTACCTAAGGCTTTGTAAAAATATCTATTAATTAATGTTTTTTTCTTAGAAACTCAAGTACAATATCACCCTTCATCATGTGATCTCTTAGGAAGTGATTTATCACTTCAATATGTTTTGTACGCGAATGTTGTATAGAATTCTTAGATGGATTTATTGCACTAGTGTTATCACTTAATAGGTACATGATTAAATGCATGACCAAAGTCCTCTATGGTTTGTTTCATCTATAATATCTAACCACAACAACTACTAGCTATTATATATTCCACTTTAGTTGTAGATAAGGCAATTGAGTTATGTTTCTTACTTGCACAAGATATTAATGATGATCCTAGAAAATAACATATTTCTAGTACTTTTTTTTATCAACCTTACACCAGGCAAAATCAGCATTCGAATAGTTAATCAAACTCAACTTCATTTCATTTTAGATAATACAATCCTAAGTCAATTGTACCATACAAATATCAAAAAATACATTTTATAGCACTACTAATATGAGATTCTTTAGGACAATCTTGAAAACATGTACATAGACAAACACTAAACATAATAGTAGGTCTACTTGCAATTAAATATAAAAATGAACCAATCATACCTCAATATTTGGTAATGTATCGAGGTATGATTGGTGTATGGGTTGGTTGTGTAGAGAGGATGGTTGCTAGCGTTACGAGTCTGTTACCGCTAATGGTAGCAATGGTTGATACCGAGAAGAATGGGAGAGGTCGTTGTTGAGGAAGACAATAAGAAAATGTGAGGCTGGCTGAGAGAAGAAAATGAAATGCCATGATTATTTTTTTGTGTAGGTGAAAGATGGAATGGCTGGTACCTGTAATGTTTTTGCCAAGAGAGGGTTCTGTTTTAGAAATGTTGCTCTCAGTGAAGAAGAAAAGGAAGAAGAAGAAGAAGAAGAAGGGAAATGGCATTGGGCAGTGAGAAATTAGGTGCTAACCAAAGGTATGATGTGGGGTTTTTTTTTGTTCTATGAGGAGTGGTTAAACAGTGAGACATTGTCATGGGTTTTGGAAAGAGGCTACCAGCAATTGTGACAATGGGCATCAAAGAGGTTGGGTTTGGCAATTATTTTTAGCCGAGGAGATGAAGGTTACAGGTGTACTTTTTCTTGTGTGGTGGTTAGCAGCTAAGGAGTAACAAAATAGGTTTAGGGTTTTTTGTGAATGAGGGAGAGAATCTAGGTTTTTTTTATTTTCTTTAAGTTTTTTTTTTTTTTGCCTCCCTATTGCTTAGTTCCAAAAACAATTTGGTTTCTTATTTTCTTCCTTTGCACTTTGATCCCTTTATCTAAGTATTTTTTCTTTCTTTCTTTTTATGTTTTGATTTTTGTTTTTTAAAGGCAACATCAATGTCAACTCGATGAGAAAAAAATCAATGATTTTAAAAATGGTGCATTAAAAGCTGAACACGTTTAAAAGAAATTTAAAATTTAAATTCTTTTGAGAAGACACCGAAAATGTTGAAAATGATGTAAATACATCAACATATTTTTTTAATTTTTTTTGGTATTTTGAAAATATTTAGAAAAAAAACAAGGGGTTAAAAATTAGGTTATGATAATTACCCCCTTTTTATAAGGTTCACGACAGAAAATCTCATAAAAGACTTTAGACAATAAGCTTGTAAAGAACAAAATATAAAAGGTTATGGATTTACCAGATCAAGAAATGGTCAATCCTTCTAAAATTTTGAGATATTCACAAATACCTCAGAGATTGATGGATCCTTAACTAAAGTTTTAGAAGTGGGGGCTCAAAAGCACACTCGAAAGGAAATAGATAGGGCATGTTCGCACCCTATCTTCTTGTAAGGGCTAGAAAATGCCCTTAGAAAAAAAAATGGATTGGGCTAGAAAGCATACTATCCAGTATGTGAGCTAGAAAGCGCATTATCTAGGAGACAACGGCTCAAAGTTGCACTCAAAAGAAAAGGGATAGGGCTCAAAGGAGCACTGTCTGGGAGATGAGGGCTTAAAGGCAAATTATCTGGGAGATGAGAGCTCAAAGGCACACTCAAAATAAAAGAGATAAGGGATCAAATGCATACTTAAAAGAAAAGAAATAAGGTTCAAAGGCACACTCAAAAGGAAAAGAAATGTAGCTTAAAGGTGCACTATCTAGGAGTTGAGAGCTCAAAGACACACTCAAAAGAAAAATAAATAGGGCTCAAAGGAGCGTTATGTGGAAGATGAGAGCTTAAAAGCGTACTTAAAAAGAAAAGAGATAGAGCTCAAAGGCGCGCTATCTAGGAAATGAGGGCTCAAAGGCATACTTAAAAAAAAAAGATATGGCTAAAAAGCACACTCGGAAGAAAAGCGATAGGGCTCAAAGGCGTATTATCTAAGAGATGAGGACTCAAATGCACACTTAACAGGAAAAGAGATAGGGCTCAAATACATACTATTTAGGAGATGAGGGCTCAAAGGTACATTAAAAAGGGAAAGAAAGGGCTCAAAGACGCACTATCTAGGAGATAAGGCTCAAAGGTGCACTAAAAAAATAAAGACATGGCTCAAAAGCGCATTATCTGGTATGCGAGGGCTAGAAAGCACACTCAAAAAGAAAATAGATAGGGCTTGTTGGCACACTATCTTGTATGCAAGGGTTGGAAAGCACATTCAGAAAGAAATGATAGGGCTAGAAAGCACACTATCTAAGAGATGAGAGCTCAAAAGTGCACTCAACAAGAAAAGAGATATGGCTCAAAGGCGCAATATCTAAGAGATGATGGCTCAAAGACACACTCAAAAAGGAAAATATAAGACTCAAATACACACTATTTAAGAGATGAGAGCTCAAAGGTGCGCTAAGAAAAAGAGAGATAAGACTCAAATGCGCACTTTCTGGTATACGGGAGCTAGAAAGTACACTCGAAGGGAAAGAGATAAGGCTAAAAACACACTATCTAACGAATAAGGGCTGGAAAGTACATTAAAAAAAAATAGGGCTAGAAAGTGAATTATCCGATATATGATGGCTAAAAATGCACTCAGGAGAAAATATATAAGGCTAGAAAGTGCATTATCCAATATGTGAGGGCTAAAAAACACAATCAAAAGAAAATAGATAGAATTTGAAAAGAAAATGATAATATTTATGAAAAATTAAAAGATTTTTTGAAATAGTATATATGTACTAGACGTCCTACCTATTGGTAAAATTCAAAGATTTTTATATGGTAAAATTATTATGGGCAATCTACCTAGGTGAAGAATATAAATATTTTTTCAAATGGTCTCATTGTAATAAGTGACCTGCTCATGTGAAAAATTTAAAGATTTTTTTTAAATGGTCTCATTATAATGGTTGACCTGCGGAGGTGAAAAATACGAAGATCTTTTTAAATTGTCTCATTGTAATGGGTGACCTGCCTAGGTAAAAAATACAAAGATTGTTCAAAATAGTCAACTACTCAAGTGAAAAATAGAAAGATCTATTAAAATAGTCTCATTGTAATGGTTGACCTGCCTAGGTGAAAAATGCTAAGATTTTTTTAAATGGTTCATTATAATGGGCGATTTGTCCAGATAAAAAATGCAAAGATTCTTCAAAATGATCTCATTATAATAGGTGACCTGTCCAAGTAAAAAATACAAAAAAAAAAATCAAAATAGTCACATTGTAATGGGTGACCTGCCCAAGTGAAAAATGACTTACCTAGTTAAAGGATTTGGACAGAGATGTCTTAATTGCATGGTTGAGTCTAAAACTTCTTGATGGAAAAGTTAGACTTCCTGATTGCAAGGTTGATTTCTTGATGGCAAGGTAAAAATAGAAGATTCCTTTTTTAAAATGGATCATGTTTTGATTTTTCCATGCTAGACTTCTTGTTATTCATTGTGAGCCTTGTTGAGCTCAGAACCTCGCTGGGTCTTTTTTGTTATAGTCTTGCTAGACTTTTCTCTGTCAAAACCTTGATGGGTTTTAATCAAATATAGCTTTGTTGGACTTAGAAACTTTTTTGGATTCCCTCTTTGCTACAATCTTGTCGGGCTTTGAAAATTAAATCAAGCCTTCCTAGACTCAAAATTGTGTTGGGTTCCTATTTGCTGAAGTCTTATTGGACTCTTTCTTTGTCAAACCTTGCTAGGTCTTTCATTATTGAGAGCCTTATTGGGCTCAGAAATAAGCAGGAAAACAATCAAACAAAGCTTAATTCGGCCAAAAAAACCCCCTAGTGGAGTCGTCATCTTGTCATGACGTGCACGGTGTCGAATGACAAAGCCGTCTCCTAGAATTGAAAGGGTTTTGGGTTTAATCATAAAGTTATATTTTGAGAGAGTTTTCATCTAGTATTATGGTCACTAGAAAACCTAATGTTGTGAATGTTTAGGTAAGGAGACTGGTTGTGCAAGAAAAAGACACATCACCCCTAGTGTACCTTACTTATGGTAAGTTACATCGTTGATTGATTGTTAATCTAATGCATGTTTGTATTTATTGGTATTATCTAATAGTTCAAGGCATATCGCTCTTCATGAGGAAGTTTCTACCTTATCAGGTTAAATCCTAACCGTTCAAGAGGCTCACATTCTAGCATTGTATTTATTTTCTATTTTGTATCTTTAATACTTGAGGGTATACTTTACAGTGTAATTTTATACATCTAAATATTAAAGTCTACAACTAAATTCTAACACTTTGAATTTTAATTAAATTAATTAATTGTTATGAGATTTTTAATATTTTGATCGTATTCTAATAGATAATCATAAACTAGTTACAATATTCATTTTGTATTTTTAAAATATGATATATAAAATATGATTTTGTCTTTTTAGTCGATATACATGAAAAACCTTTTAGGATTTGGTCATATGAAATTAAAACATTTGGTTAATTAAAACATTTTATCTTTTTCCCCTTTTTTTACCATATATTTAATGCAAAATAAAAAAAAAAGGTAATGAAAAGAAAATACAAAACATACACATTTTTTTTTACTATATTTTTTTACTCACACACCCACAATTATATGTTTACAAACAATAAAAATTAAAAAAAATTAAAAATTAATAAAACTTCCATCAAACATCTCAAATTTGCAAAATAAGCCTCTTGAAATTCACAAAATAATCTGGAAAAGTTGCTAAAAACTCAGAAATAGTGATGAGAAGCTTCTAATAGCATTGTCGTCACTAGCAGGGCATGATTCCACTCGTCATCGCTGGTAAAGTAAAAAAAATAGGTGGATCTGAATCGTTTTCTTCTTCCATTTATTCTGACATTGGGGTGAGTGTCATCACTACCTGTAAAAGCACCAAATCTCTCAAGACAATTCATTTTATTTTGTTTGTTTTATAGATCTTATTTTTTTTTAGTTTCACTTTCTTTTTTGCTTTTATAAGCGGCTGTCATGGAGAAGAAAAGGAGTTGGTGGCTATGTTGGGCTATCATGGGTGGTGGTCGATGGTTTGATTGGAAATGGTGGGAGGCATACCCGATGATGGCTAATAATAATAGAATGGTAGGCTGGCCTTGTATAGGTCTCTTGGCTGGTTCAGTGGTGAAGAGGGTTAGTTGTTAGGTTATTGTGAGGAACTGTTGGTTAAAGCTCTACTATTGTTGTCAGCATGGATGAATGAGAAGAAGTAAGCTAGTTTTCAGCCGTGTGTGGGCTTGTAGTGTGGAGAGGGTGGTCACTAGCGTTACGAGTTTGTTGTCTCTAGTGACAGGGATGGTCGACAGTGAGAAAAATAGGAGAGGTCATTGTTAAGGAAGACAAAAAAAAAAAAGGTAAGGCTGGCTAATAAAAGAAGATGAAATGCTATGATTATTTTTTGTGAAGGTGAAAAATGGGATGGCTAGTACTTGTGATGTTTTGGCCAATAAAGGGTCCAGTTTTAGAGGGGTTGCTCTTAGTGAAGGGAAATGGAGTTGGGCAATGAGGTATTAAGTGCTAGCCAAAAGTCTAATGTGGGTCTTTTTTTTATTCTATGAGTGGCTGGACAGTGAGATTATATCGTAGGTTTTGAAGGGAGGCTACCAGTGATGGTGACAATAGGCATGAAAGAGACTAGGTTTGGCCATTATTTTTAGTCGTGGAGAAGAAGGTTGTAGGTGTGTTTTTTCTTGTGTGGTGACTAGTAGTTAGGGAGTAACAAAATAGGTGTGGGGTTTTTTGTGAGTGGGGGAGAGAATCTAGTTTCATTTTTTATTTTCTTTTAAGTTTTTTTTTTTTTTTTTTGCCTCCCCATTGCTTGGTTCCAAAAGTACTTTAGTCCCTCTTTTTCTTCCTTCGCATTTTGGACCCTTTATCCAACTATTTCTTATTTTTCTTTGTTTTTTTTTTTTTTGAAAAAAGCAACATCAATGTTAACCTAATAGGAAAAAATCAATGATTTAAAAAATGGCACGTTAAAAGCTGAACGTGTTGGAAAAAAATTTGACTTTTGAATTTTTTTTAGAAGACACCGAAAATGTTGAAAATAACACAAATATATCAAGAATGTATTTTTTTTTATTTTTTTATATGAAAATATTTAGAAAAAACAGGGGAGCAAAATTTTGGTTATGACAATATTCAAGAGAATTGGGGATGAAAAGGGGTTGTAGTTATGTTGCATAACTTTATTTAACAACATCTTCTTCACTAAACCTTATATGTCCTCATTATGAATGAAAGAACTTCATAGGCCTGATGTTTACTAGCTTATTTCCCGGTATAAGAGGAATTTTATGACCTAGCTTCCTTATTGATGGTAAAGTCTTTAGTTCAATAAATACATACTAAAATTCCTCCAATAATGCTTTAAATTATGTATTCTCTATCTTCTCATTGGTTTCTTCTAAGATTGATAAAGAGAATAATTGACCGGTAAAACCACATATGGCTTCCTTCAAATTCTTTTTTTTGATCAAATATAAGAATATAATAGATCAAAATGAAACAGGTCAGAAAGCTGGCAAGTCATATATATACATGTACAAATCAAAAGCAAAAGGGAACATGCTCTCATTCATAAAAAATACAGGGAGATAGCTACCTAAAGAGAAAACAAAAGGTATCACATCGGTTAGCTAAGGAACCCAAGATCCAGCAGGTGCCAAAGATAACCAACAAAAAAGAATATCAACAAAAGAAAATCCAACAGCTGATGTAATTTGCAGTTAAGAGAACCACTAACGACTACTGAAACACACAAGGGTCATTAATAGGAGGCCTACAACCCTAACAGCAAAAACAAAATAAACTCAGCCAACATTTAGTTGAGAGTGGTCCGCGGCATGGAAGTGGAATATTGTGTAGAATAAGATTTGAAATCTCCTGAAGACTCTATCAACCCCCAAGCATTTTCCTTCAAATATTCGCTTGTTCCTTTCTTTCCATATAAGGTAGACACCGATGCCCAAGGAAACTCTTTGCATCCAAGCTTCAAGATTACTTTTCCTAAACCTCAGACCATGTATAGCACTATACAAAGTCGTCATGCTCCTTCCAATCCGCAGCCAGGACTTAATCTTTCCCCATAAGCAGGATGTCCATTCACATGCAAAAAACAAATGGTCATACGACTCCTCCTCATGCTGATTGAACACACAAAGGGGATCATTAGGAAGAAAAGGTAACCTATATCAAGTTCGAAGCTTCCTCTGAACTGCCAACCACAAAATAAAGCAGTGCTTCCTTCAAATTCTTATGGACCTTTGTCGTAGTCATCATCTATAATATGATCTCTTTCACCATTCCTTTTAATTCAATTGTACTCTTTTCTTTCTTAAATGAAATCTTCATCTTGAAAAAATCAAATAGGACATGAGAATATCTTCTTAACTAGTTTACTCCCAGGATCATGTCACACCTCCATAATTTCAACAAAAAAAAGTGTTGAAGAGAGATTATTTAAAGTGGTAAGTAGCTAGATAGGTTTAAAAACAAAATAAAAATTTAAAAATTATAACATAACACCATTAAAATTGACATGTTAAGAGAGACAAAAATAACATGGGATGAGAGAGAGCAAAAGAGTGAAGAAGAAAGAAATTAATTAAGAAAAAAAACAAAAGGATGACAATAATAAAATATAGAGTACTAAAGAAAAAAATAAAGTATTACTTGTAGAGATGTGTTGTTCTTCAACTCCCATGTTGGAAACAAAAGGTGTGGCTAGTGTTTCTCAACAAAAAACGTGGCTAATATTTCTCTTCTAAATATCGATTTGTCTTCAACTTTATTGATTTTTTTTATTTTTTTATTCTAATCTTAGATTTTTACAAAAATATCTCTAAGGTTTTTTTGGGAAAATTAAAAAATGAACAAATAAGTCATAATATAAATCAGTTAAAAAAAATTCCAACATAAAAGGAAAAACTTCAAGTAGGGTTCGCTTAGGCAATACATCATCAAAATTCATCACCTGAGGCTAATAAAAGTATTGAGACCTTGCCTCGTCTTGCCTGAGTGCCTCAGCAACTCTTGACAACACTGATTGACATACTAATGTTTTAGGACCCACCTAATAAAAGAAACGCAACAACTCAAAGTTAACTATGCAAACATCTAAGAAGTTATATTGTTTCATGTCAATTTTGATTATCAACATAAATTATAATAAGGGTATTCCTAGTTCAAAAGCTACGATACACAAAGCACATAAGTAACATGTTGTTTGGAATCAATTCTCTATTGTAATTGAATTCAATTATAATGTTTAATTGAATTCAATTGCTAAATACAATTCTCCTTAACTAACCCCTTTATTCTAGCATGAGAGACACGCAACTCATGTGCATATAATTGATTAATGGAATGGTGTGGATTGAAAGAAAAACGGTGTGTTTTGATAATGGCTACAATTACTTGAAACATGGCCTTCTCATTTAGTTCAATTTGTGCATGTAACAGGTATCCATTTGAACTCGACCTTATCCTTAAAAGAGAAATTTGAAAACCTATATTGAATTTCATCAATATACTCTCAGGTTGCTTCTGATAGAGAAAGAATTTTCCAGTTTACTAGAATTTATTAGTTGTCTAGTTACCCTTTTTCACCATCCTTTTGTCCAAGATTGCCTATGGAACTACCTTGGAAGCTAGAGGAATATTTGGCAATATCACCTGCATTACCATGTTCCCAATGTGCTTCTTTAACTGGGACACGTGGAAGACTGGGTGGATAGAAATAGATGTAGGCAACAGTAGCTTAGAAGCAACAGAGCCAACCTTCTTTAAAATCAAGTTTGGTCCATAGAATTTTAAAAGTAGTTTTTTAGAAGTTCTTGTGCCACTAATTTCTAACAATAGGGTTGTAGTTTAAGATAAACTAAGTCCCCTGGATTGAATTGTCTTTCACTGCGTTTTCAATTGGCTAGTTGCACCATTCTTTGTTAAGCTTGTATCAAGTTGTCTCTCATTTTAGCAAGCATTTCTTCCCTCTGTATAAGCAATTGATCTACAGCCTCCACAGTTGAATCCTTCAAAGAGTAGGAAATATGTAGAGGAGGGGGAAAACCATAGAATATCTCATAAGGGGTAGACTTAGTAACTGTATGGTAATTGATCTTGCCCTTAAATTAACCTTTGAAAACACAATAGCTCCTACTAGTTCTTTCAGCAGCTCTTCTACTATAGGAATAGAGAACTTGTCCTTTACCGTCATCTTGTTAAGGACCATGTAATCCATACATAACCTCTAAATGTCATCTTTCTTTCTTTTTTACCAAGACCACTGGTGAGGCAAATGGATTGGTATTGTGTTGTACAATGCCAAAATCTAACATCTTTGTCATTATTTTCTCTACTACATCTTTTTGTAAACTAAAGTTTCTATAGGGCCTCAAGTTGATTGTTTGTGATCCCTCTTTGAGGGGAATAACATGGTCATATGTCCTAAGGGGTGATAGCTCAATAGGTTCCTTGAAATATTTGGTTAAGAAGTCAACAGATCTTCTATAGCTGAATTAGTGGTCATAGAGTTTACGATGTGATCACCCCCTTCCATTAATCTTCGGATGCACAAACTAACCTCCACTAGTTAAGTTGGATTGTCAATCAAACTATTGAATTGCCCAAATCTAATAGTTTGTAGCTTAACTGGACTTTCTATCAGCAACAATACTTATTGCCCTTGTCATACAAAAAACATTCATAATTCATTGTAATTGGATAGGATGTTACCCAATGTATCCAACCACTATAATCCTAACACCATGTCACAGTTGTTAAGTTCCGCCACAGACACATCGGTTGAGAACTTAACTCTTTGCATTCTCCACATAAATCCTTTGCACGCATGGCCTCAAGTCATCTTACCACCATTTGTTGCTTCTACTGCCAAGGGTCTAATAGGAGTGAGGGTATAATTCAACTTATTGGTCATTTGAGTGTTGATAAAATTATGTATATTGTCTGAGTCAACCATGATAAGGAGTGGAGACTTGTCAACTTTTCCAGTCACTTTTAGTGTCTGAAACCTGAAGTACCCTCCAAGGCATTGATGGATATTTAGGGTTGAAAATATCAAAGTTAATCTCACTAGCTTCTTGGACTTCCTCTTCTGCATCATTCTCATCTTCCAGAATGTATAATGAATACAACCTCTTGTTTTGCATCGACGTCCTAGTATAAATTTTTCATCACAACCAAAAATATAGTCCCTTCACCCTCCTCTCATTCAGTTCCTTGTTTCTAATGGCTTTTATGGGTTTATAAGGGGTTTTAACAGGGTAGTTATCAGTGGTTGGAATTTTCAGGTGGAAGGAAACTAGTTTTGAATTGTTGTTATTGTGAAAAATGGTAGTTTTAGTGATATTTTAGGAAAGGGAGGGTTTTCTTTTGTTGACAATACTTGTATACTGGTGGGTGTTCTTTGAGAAGGATTGATGAAGGTGTTTGTGGTTGATGGTATTTTCTTGTAGTCTAGCTAAGTTGTAAGCTTGGTATAAGGTTTTTAGTTCAAACCTTTTGACCATGTTCTTAATTTCAACTTCCAATCCCCCAATAAGAAACACTAGAGCATGCCTCTCAGTCATCTCTGCCCTATTTCAGAGTATGTCGAGTTCTTGTTTATAAGTGTCATTTGTTTAAGATCTTTCCATTCTTATAGAGGATCCTTTTAGACCCTAAATCAGTAGAATAGTGCCTTATATTCATCCTATAGGACCTCAAGGTGGTTCTTAATAAAATTATAATGTCAATATAAGGCTTTCCCATCCGTGTAATAGGATGTTTGTTTGAGTTTTTCAAAGTCATTCATTTCTACAATTTCAAAATACTGGTTACATCTGAATAGCCATTTATGGACATCGTCCCCATTAAAACTAGGAAAGTCACGTTTGGGTTTGTATACCTAATGAAGTTGCTGACCTTCTTCCTTTGCCTAGCAACCTTTAGTAGCACCATTGGAGCACCCTGGCTGCTCTCAGCTTCTACATGAAGGTACTTTACTGGAAAGTTAACCCACTTATCAAGTCTTTGATCTCATCAAACTTAGCCTTATGGTTATTCAATTTTTAACCTTACCCTTCCAATAACTTTGTTACTTGTTCATACTTCGTTGCCTGCTCCTTGTTGGCAGACACAAAGGAGTCTTCCAAGCGCCTCAGATCCTATGCTCTAGTGTCTGGAGCCATGGCATGTGTCCAAGGTTCGAAGACTCTGATACCAACTGGTACAAAAGGTATCTCCAAGGAACCCATCTGGATTGAATCCAGTAGTTTGGACAGATGATAATCACACAATGAAAGAAGGAAAAGAAACAGTAAAGGGGAGTGGGCAATGAAAATGGTCTCTCGTCATACATTCATCATGTTTTTGTATATCCCTTTTCTATTACATCATGCTATATATATAGCATTTCTTCCAGACTATTCTTCTTAACTAACCCCTTTATTCTAGCATGAGAGATGCAATTTGTGTGCATACAATTGATTAATAAAACGGTGCGAATTGAAAGTGAAACGGTGTACTTTGATAACGGCCACACTTGAAACCTAGTCTTCTCCTTTAGTTCAATTTGTGCATGTAACAATAAAATAGTTGTAGGTGACGAGGGCTATTGTTTTTCCAGCAACAAACAAAATAAATAAAAAGTCAAAGACCTAAATGATTCAATAAAATACAAATAAAAAATAAAAACAGGGTTTAATGGTGAAGAGCTTTGAAGCTCCTCCTCCTTTTTAAAAATTGAAAACAACACAATTTACTTAATTTTTTTATTGGGGTACCTTATTCTTTTTATTCTTATGCCAAAAGGTCACCCATGCCTTTTCTTTATTTTTTTTATTTTATGATTGCTTGTAATAATGATGATTTTTGTCAAATTAATTAATTCTTGAAATCTTGGTTTAGACTATAAAAGACCAAAATTCCAACCATGGATGGGAAAATTAACCATTCCAAAAAAAATAAAACTCTATCCAATGGATGCAGACATCAAGTGAACAATTTTATAATGTTCAAAGAATAACTAGTAACATCCTATTAATTATTCTCAAGACTCATCTTGAAAAAAAATAGATAAAAAAAAAAAGAAAAGACGAGACACATGACCCATTTTAAAATGCATCCTGAAGAAAAAAAAAACATAAAAAAAGAGAAAAAATTAAAACTTATAGCACTCTATAAGTGATAAGAATATTTTTATTTAAAATTTATCTCTTCTAATTATATCTATTTTTTAAAATTAGACATAAAAAATAACTAACAGAATAGTCCCTAATTATTCCCCGAGCACCATAAATTTTTATCAATAAAAAAAATCATATCCCAAATTAACTAGAAATAACCCCTTTTAAAAACAAAACAAAAAATTGTCAAATTATAGGCTTCCTTGGTTGAGTTCATTTGTCTTGAATTTGATTCCCTTGTTTACCTTCGAAAGGAAAAACCCAATTTGGGTCTCAGCACCAAGTTGTCGAATCATCCAGATGCTGCTGTCACACAGCAAGTTGGAGAAATTGAATAAACGTTTCAGAAGAACCTTTCAAAAGAGAGCAGCGGTTCAGATGAGGTAGATATCGATCCAACATTTATTAAGCCATCAAAAAGTTGAGGAGGCCTGCCTGCCTCTGCCATCACCTTCTTCAGGGCCTGTCTCTGCAAAAATGCAGACAACTGGTTTGACCGTCCATTAGAAGCTTATTTGCTTTAGCCTTCTTAATGCATTACACATTCGAAACTCTTGGATGTTTGGGAGTTGGATTAAACTTACAAATTTATTCCGAAAAAAAGAGGAAAAAAGAGAATAATATTGATACAGTGGTGTCATAACTGGCAACTCAATTGTTAATGAGCGAGCTACCGAACTTTCAACACTATAGCACAGATGCAAGATCCTTTGGGCATAATTTAACAGTTATCTTACATAGCTAACTGCCCTTGTATATATAGGCAGCTAAACCATTCAAGTAAAAAGAAGCAATCCAAATCCGAAAAAAGAATCCTTGCCTCTATTGCTCTAGCCATACAAGTCTCCTCTTTTGATAACACTATTGGTCACCAAGCTCAACGCCCACCTTCATTCATTAGTTCCAAGATCGGCCACCACTATAACCCCTCCCACGATCTCGGAAACCCCCATGGCCTGGTGAGATAGAGAAGCAAAGTAGAGCTTTAGTAAATAAGAATGCGACACACACTAATAGTTGCAACATGCACATGCAGCAAACCACATAATGCAATCAGTATTTTATCAGCTCATCACTCTACAGTAAGTTCATCATAGTGAATGGAGGAGCTCCATCACAAAAATCAACATCTATCATAGGAAATGAAGTGAGAAATCAAATCCTTAAACCAGTGGCAGTTTGGCACACTAAACCTATGCCTCTTACACATTTCAACGACCTCTTGAGACTTTTGCCAGGGATAATGAGCGCAAAAACTCCAATGATGGCCATGACTCATGTTTTCAAGTGGCCACTTTATGATAATGGATCCAGACCTTAAATTTCTATCTAAACAAATCATAGCATTCAATGTCCAGAGAATCTGGTTTCCCAAAACAATCCAGATACTCTTGCCACCTGGGCCCCCACCTAAAAAGAAGAGGAAAATATCCCCAAAAAGTATCCCTAGAGTCATTGCACCATTATTAAGACTGTAAACCTCCCCCAAAAAAAACTGGGTGAAAAGATAAGGCTCCAGACAACTAACCAGATAGTAGAGGAGGTGCACCACGAGCCATTGCTGTCAATTCTGGACTGACCTTCTGTCCAGCTTCCTCGAGTATGGTGACAAGTTCTTTAGCAAATCTGGCATTTCCAGCTGTGAAGAAAGTGTAAGCTGTTCCTTTTGCTCCTGCCCTTCCTGTCCGGCCAATGCGGTGAACATAATCCTCTAGGGACCCAGGGAAGTCATAATTGATCACATATTTAACATCCTTCACATCTGCCACCAAAACAAAACAATAAGGAATCCAGAAACTGAGGTGGCTAAGTCAAGAGATGATCCTCCCCTTGAGAGTTTTGCAGAGGTCAAAAACCTAAGAACCCATGTACAGCTCCCTAGCAAACCCAAAGAGAGTTCAGTGCCCCACAGAACTCCGAAAGAGAAGATATAAATTCAATCAAATTATGGGGCCAGATGAACAACACCCTTCCCCACAACCTCCAACAAAAGAAAAGGAAAGATTAAGAGCTGAAAGTTTGTCAGACAAATTACAATAGCCATCACCAAAATGACAAAAAAAAATACAAAAACAAAACAAAATAATTAATGAAGCTAATGAGGAAAGGATATCCTTGAAAAACAAAATGTACAGAGCAGTCATTTAATGTGAAGATCTCCATTACATTGAACCACAACAGACCATACGGAGAACTGAATTTTAGAGTTCACAAAGAATATATACAAAAAGATGTGCTTGGGAATACTAGAGGTACAAACTCCATCAGACTGCATGATCCAAAATCTGTAGAGAACATGTCCACGAACAAGACTTGAATGCTGTAACTAAATTTCAGGCAAGAAAGATAGCAACAAGATCATACATGATGGCAAAGCAATAACAAAGCGACAAACAGTTTATTCAAAAAGTGTTCCGAAAATTGAAAAGAGTAACTTTGTCTGGATAAGAATATATAAAATTGAGATGGACAGAAAAGGTAAAACAAAAAGGATCAGAAAGTGTGTTGATAGAGGAGAATGATAAAGCTATCAACCATAGATAAAGGCAGGATTAAATAATGACAGCAACTACAGAAAGATGATTATTCTGTGTACAAAAGAGAAGGAGATGAGTTTATAAATTAGAGAGAATCGGCTGCCTTAGTGAGCTGGCCTTATTGAGTTGTGGTTCTTTATAAAGGGGATAAAGTGACATTCAGAAATAAAGGCAAAAAATCACAGACAACCATGTAACAACCAAAATTAGGGGCATAGAGCACAGTCAAAAATCAAAGCTTTGTAGCATCAGCAAGATGTCGATGCAGTGTGTACCTAATCCACGAGCAGCAACATCTGTTGCAGTCATTATAGGACTCTTGCCAGCTTTGAACTCAGACAGGACCCAGTCTCTTTCTGCTTGACTTTTATCTCCATGAATTGAGAGAGCAGGCCACCCATCCATGCGAAGTTGTCGAGTGATCTGGTCACAACCTTTCTTGGTATCCATAAAAATCAGAATACGACTACCATCCATGATATCTTCCAGCAACTTCACCAATCTGGAATGTGAAGAAAGATATGTGAAAACTCCCATTTCATGTACAACAGCAGACAGATGCTAACAAAAACAAGAAGCAATAAGACAAACACAGAATACATCATACTTGTTATATTTCTGATTCTCCGAAACAATGTCCACATGTTGACGTATTGCATGATTAGCTTTTAAATCTGGAGATCCTATTATCACCTGCACAATAATATCCAAGTGGAGAACCAACAAAAAAATCATGCAACAACAATAACAAAATGAGAATCCAGATGAGGCAAAGGCCTTAGGCAATACCATTGATTGAATGATCACAATGTTACTGGACAGATCATAAGAAGACTAGAAACCAGAAGTTAGAAACATTGAGCAATGGAATGCTGTTTATTGCAACTTTTTGGTGGCCAGATGTACATTGCTGAGAATCTTAACTTCTCAAGTTGGTTTAAATGACATAAGAACCCATATCAATCTATGAGATGTAACCCAAGTAAGATAATCTAACTATATTCGAAATAACCCAAAATGAGTAAAACTAATCAAGAGTAAATTAACTAGGATTTGATTAACTTTGTTATAACATGAGTAGCACTAATTTTTAACCTGAATCAACTTCATGAACTCAAATCATTTTTATCTTTATCAATCTAACTCATTGAAGAAACAAATGAGAATTGAAGAAACAAAAAACACCACATAAGCTTCCAAAGTTGCATTTGAATTCAAGCTATACAAGGCAAGTATGCAAATTAATGATGTTCTCATTTGAGATTACATGTAGAAGATAGTGGCAACCATCCTTACTTGTTGGATGGTCATACAGCAGCTCATTTGAATAATTAGTGATCAATGTCTGGAATTTGTACATGATCCTAGGATAATAAGACATTGGCAGGTTCCTTCACCACAAGTCTGAGGTGGCTCTATTGGGATTGATGACTTGGAACTTATTGGATTGGTGGTAGTAGCAGCTCCTTTGGGCTGGGAATGTGGGGCAACATGGAACAGTTTGGCTATTCCATTCATCCAATCATCCCCAACACAATTACATTCCATCTGGGTGTTCTCAAGTAAGGGAGTGAGAGAGTTGTAGAAGATTGAATCATTTGATCGGAGTACCACAAGGAGGGATTTCAGTACAAGATATTTTATCCTTGAAAAACTTCCGTTCTTAGAATGAATGTTTTTGGTACAAGATATGATTATGCAGCACAACATTATCAATTTCTATTAGTTTTGTGATGGAAGTGGGTCACATTATTCTATCACATTTCATAGAATGTTGATGGAGTTTGTGTCATGTATTTAAACATTTGACTAATCTTCTCAATTTTACAAAGGCACAAGAGGGTCCATTTAATTTCACAAAATCAATTGCGGACAATATTATGTGCCTGCATAGAAGAACTATCTTACTTTGTATGGATTGTAAAGAGACTGTCGTGCCAGTTGTTCAACCTCTTTAGGCCAAGTTGCACTCCAGTACAAAGTTTGACGATCTGGTCGAATCTGCATACAGATCAAAAGGGCAATTGTAAAAAAAAAATTTCAAGAGTAGAACTAACTAGAAAAGGTGTGCACCTGCGAGCACAAACAAGTGTGCACATGTGCATGAAAAGAGAAGGGAGAGACTACAGAGAATTCCAATCAATCTGAGTGCTACACACTTTATTAACTTTTGACTGTTTGGTAGGCTGCACTTTATAATTAAACCTATTATGCTAGCCAACAACAGCATGTATCAGATGGAGAGTAAAGTCGAACCAGGTTGAATTCCAAGCATATTCCCACCTATGCATGTCTTTTTTTCACATGATTGGCATAAAAAATGAAAAAGATAACCTCCAAATTCAACTTCCTATAAAATCAGCATTCTAAATTATATATCTTGCATGTTTTTGAGCTAATCATAGTAGAACCAAGTTTCTCCTTCAGTTGCACATGGTGAACTTACCATATCAAAAAATACAAAACAAAAAACAGTATACCAAGGAATCAAACAACTTCCAGCCATTTGACTAGTTATACAGCTAGGCTGCCATTAAAATTCTAAACCGGTAGAAACCAATAATCAATCCATAGTTCACTTCTTCCATGGAGGCTTTATAAGACATCTGCTAACCATATCCAACTTTGAAAGAGTTCAAACTTAATAGCAACAGCATTACTAAACATACCAGGAAAAGAAGAGGCAAAAGGTAATGGGCTTAACAACAATATCCATGTTAGTTGTGCATAACTTAAATGAAGAGTTATTTATCTTCGCACCACTTTACAAAGATTGTTTATTTTCTAACAAAGAGAAAACAATAAGGTTAAAAACAAGAACCTGTGAAACAATTTTTCGTATCTGAGGCTCAAACCCCATGTCTAACATCCGATCTGCTTCATCCAGAACCAGATAAGTAACCCTTCGCAAATTTGTATGATGTGACTCCATCATATCAATCAACCTTCCCGGTGTAGCAATGACAATTTCAACACCTGAGTCAAAAACAAAGTCATAACTTTAGAAAAACTCAAACAACAACCTGTGTAATCCAGATACACCATTAAATGAAGTTCTAAATTTTTAATAAATGGTAAACCTGTTTTAGTGCTTACGCTCAAAGGCCATGAATAAGTTCATGTGTCAAAAAATTGTGCAGAAGCAATGTCATCCAATGTTAACCACCACATACCTTTCTGGAGGTCACGCACTTGAGGTCCCTTTGGAACCCCACCATATATGCATGTATTTTTAATCCTTGATGATGCACCAAATTTAGCTGCTTCTTGTTGTATCTGAACAGCAAGTTCGCGTGTTGGAGCTAAAACTAATACGATAGGTCCATCTCCAGGAGCTGGAAAATAAGGGAGAACAAGCCCAAACTTAAGCCAACACCACAATCAAAAACATATGGAGGCATGTGAAATGATATGAGAAGCTTCAAAAACTAGCAAATTACACCTTTACCTAAAAATGGTTGGGCATTAACATGGATAATTGCAGGCAATAGGTAAGCAAGTGTCTTCCCAGATCCTGTTTCAGCAATACCAATGAGATCACGGCCCTTCAAAGCCATTGGCCATCCTTGAGCTTGTATAGGTGTAGGTTCAGTAAACCCAGCTTTTGAAATTTCTTGCAGAACATAATCTGGAGAAAACTAAATAGATTCTAATAAGTTTACTACCAAATAAACGTTGTTATCCAATTTAAAGACTCTCCATATAAATGTTATTCATTTCAGTGAACTTAATTGATGTAAAAAAATTGCCTATCCTAGTTGATTAAGTGCTGTAGGTTGCTTACCCAGTCATGTTCTATTCTGCAATCTCTGATTATTGGTTTTCTCAAATAAACGTTGTTATCCAATTTAAAGACTTATCCATTCTGAAATGTTATCCATTTCAGTGAACTCAATTGACGTAAAAAATAGCCTATCCTAGTTGATTAAGTGTTGTAGGTTGCTTACCCAACCATTTTCTATTCTGAAATCTCCTATCACTAGTTTTATTTCCTAATTCCCTTTTTCATCCTTTTCTCTTTTTTTATAGGAGAAGGAAGGGGATGTGGGGAGAAAGTAGTCTAATAGTTGGGTTACCCTCCAGTGAGTAACCCTTCCCCTCTCATGTAGTGTGAACAGAATATAATCTCACATCTCTTGAAACAACAATGAGTGATTTTACCAAACTAATGAATACTTTTCAGCACCAAATTAAGTAGCTAGGAAGTATTATATTAAGTTGCATCTTAGTCCTACTCTAAATAGCCATTGAGGCTGCAAAAAATGCTAGCCCCGTCTCTATAAGAGATAGCAGATTAAATCTTGAAGAGCATGTCAAAATTTCCACCTCGAGAAATACACCCCTCAGAGCCCGTTTGGCATTGTGGTAGTGATTGCTTTTCAAAATGTTTTTCACTTGAAAATGCATCAAAATAATGTTTTTTCCATTTTTTAAAATTTATTTTTGACATCAGCACATCAAAACAATCTAAAAACACCAAAAAAGTAATTTGAAGCAAAAAAAATCATTTTTTTTCAAAAACACTTTTGCACCGCAAAACAAACGGTGCCTCAATCCCTAGGGAATCAATTGATCATAGTATCCCCCATTCTATCCCTATGCATGAGAGACAATTGGATTATAAATCCTAACAATGATTTAAAAGGTAAAACTTAAAGTTCATTTCAAATCCAACAGTACGTGTTAAGAGTAACAAATTAAAGTTTTCTAAAGAATGAATCATATACAGAATCCGCATTTTCGTATCCTATCTATCCTATCTACCAACCAGTTATAAAAATTAGAACAATTGGCCTCTCCACTCACACAAATGATTCAAACTAAGTTAAACAAGTTGTAAAAAAAAGTATGTTATCGCAATGCTCCAGATAGGCTGATTGACAAATTTAAAACTCGTAACCAACCCTCCCAGGAGAATGACTATCCTAGGTTTCAGTTAAATCAAGAGCACCTCCTGCAACACAGCAATTCCAACACCATGTGGCAAGGAACCTCTCATCAGCAATCTATCGACTACCTACCAAATCGAACCTCTAAAACAATACAAAGACATAGGCAACAAGAAAACTCGGAATCAAAGGGATTTTAAAAAAATCAAAAATCGATACACAGTACCTGGAAAGCCGACATCATGAAAACTCTTAACAGGCTTGGGAACATCACGGCCCTCTACAGTAATCTCCCTGCGTTGCCTATACTCCTCCACATCCCTTTCTGACATTGCTGCCACTGATGGGGATTCCACATGGAAATTCTTCTCAAATGGAGTCAGCCCATCTAAATCCGACTTCGCAGGCGAGTCACCACGACCATGCTCCCTCCTCTCGGATGATGGCCGAGTGGAGCCACCACCATAACTGGAAGCGCCGCCGAAACCTGAACCACTAAAGAAACACAAAATTCACAAAAATGAAGTAACAATGAAAGAGCAAAACAAGCTATCCTAATTCAGTTGTTCACTGCTGTATAATTATAAACACATTGAGATGATTACCTTCTCCGGTCACGGTAAGAAGTTGGGTCGCCGGAACGGCTGTCGTATCGGCTCATGGTGTTACTCCCGGTGAGATTATCAGGGATGATTTTTGTTTTTGGTTTTGAATTTTAGGGTTTAAAAAAAATGGAAGCAACTGGGTGAGGGAAGGCTTGTTTATTTCCTTCTCTGCGGTTTTTATAATCTGGCGTGCGTGCGTGCGTTTCCGTTTGTTTGGTTGACGGTGTACTCTAGCTCACCATACGTGTTTTTTACTGTGACAAATTGAGATGACAATTATACCCTGATCCAATGAATATTTATCCATCATGCTGAGTTTTCATGTTCTTTAATTACAAATACAACTATATTATAATTACAAATTATAATTACAAAGAAATCTATAAACAGATGGGAAAACATTGTATCCCCTTGTATTGAAAAGTATTTTCATTTTTTTACTTGAAGCATTTTTACTTCAATCCCTGAAATTTTTTAAAATTTCATTTTTCTATATTACAATAATTAAAAATTAAATTTAATAATTTATTTTGATTACATTACTATAAGGTTTTTACAATGTCAAAAAATCCTCTAGACATTAAGTTAATGCTCTATTTTCCTAAATAGACTTCAGTTTATTGCTTACAACGAATTGAAACTATGTGGATCCAATACGACAATTAGATAAAAAGTTTATTTTTTATTATTATTAATAAGGCATAAATTTTAATTTTTTTCCCCGAATTCTTTTATTTTTCATTTTTATCCTTGTTTATTGAAGTTTTGAATTTCAATCCTACACTTTATTTGTTTTGCATATTAGTCTCTGTGTTTTGTAAGGAGAGAAGGAGTTCACTTCATTTGTTTTGCAGATCAGTCCTTGCAATTTGTAAGGACATAGGGAGTTGCTAGAAAATAAGAGAAGAGAGTTGTCAGTTGTCCATATTTCAACAACTAAAAAAATGATATTAGTGTCAATGAGTTTTATTTGACGAGATAAGTTTTATTTAGGTGTTTTTAACCCCTTTTCTTGCTAGAAAAAAAAATAGATCAAGACTCTGGAATCTTTTTATTCAGAATGATTTTCATTTTTTTTACTAGTTAAAGGTTGTTTCATGGTTAGAAATTGGTATATCCTAGGGTTTATGAGATGCTTCTTCTATGTCTTCAAGTGAAAAAATAATTGAAAATGAATTTTTTTATCCAAAAAACGGGGACCAGACTTCTCAACCACTTAAGATGTTCAGAATATAACCAGCAAATGATGCATTGTATGTTTTTTAAAAAATAGATATACATAAGTGATGTGCTGCCTATTTTAAAAAAAGAAAAAAGAAAAAAAGATGGTCATATAGCCCACCTAGGCATAAGCAACTTCTTTTTGGCCTTTATGGTTTTTTAATATTTTTCCTTTATTTTATTTAAAATTAATTAAAATAAATTATTAAAAATATATTTAGAACATTAATTTATTAAATATCATTTGTTTTTATTTTGTTTTTGAATAAAACTATAGCATTCTTTTTATAATACTAGCAAACACTTTTTTTGCACTGTCCTTCATAATTGTTATTTTTCTTAAATTTTATTTGATAGCTTACTTGTGAATGTCTATTTTTATTATTGTATAATTAAATAAAAAGATACATTTCAAAAAATAAAGTTCTTAAACCCAATTGAATCCATGAATTGGATTGCAAATTTAGCGTGTTAAATTGGGTTAACATAAGTCACTTCAAAACCTCATCATCTTAATATTTTTTTTAAATGACAGTATTGAATTTTTTTAAATCAAACTAGGTTTTAATTGAATCGTGTTTGATCTTGTTATGTCAATCAAGTCACATCAAGTCAACTTTCATTTGGTTTAATTTAAAACTTAGGTCAAGCAGAGGGTGAGTCAGGGAGTTTCCATGTTGACCCATTTGGCATGTCATAACCAAATTTTGGATTAAAAAATTGTTTTTTAAAATAAAAAATGCATATTTTTTATTTTAAAATCCAAAAATATTTTTGAGAAAGGAGGAGATAAATCTTTAAGCTGCAAAAGAACAAAATGCTAGAAAAATAATCATATTGGGGTATATTAACAACATGGGCTGAAGAAAGACTTAATTTGAAACAAAGTTTAAGATTGAAACCTAACTTGACCAAAATTAAAAGAATTGATTAAAGTCAAGGACTTAGTTAAACTTCTAATGAGTTTTGAGTAGTTAGTCGAGGACTTAATTGAAGAAAAATCAAGTTTATAGATCTAATTCAAATCAATTTGCAAATATTGAAATATTAGGGACACAATTAAAACTTTAAAAGGCTAAATTTGTGCAATCAGGGGTTTAATTGGAAGAAAATCAAAGTTTAAGGGTCAATTAAGGCCAAATTGAATAAATTCAAGGCTAGTGACCTTTATGTAAAAGGCACACAATATTGGGGACTGTATCAAACTTTTTCCAGAGACTGAATTGAAGAAAATAAAAGTTTAAGGTTTAATTGGGGACTAAATTAAATAAATTAGAAACCAATGGCTATTTTGAAAAAGTCATAAGACTTGAAGAATCTCGATCAATTTTTGGCAAGGCCTAATTGTGTTAAATTAATCAGGTTTATCTCGATTAAGGACGTTTGAGCTTAAATTATCCCTAGTGGAGACGTCATTCTATCGCGTGCGGCGTGACAAGATGTCGGGATCAAAGAGTCACCACCTAATTGTTTGGTTTAATGTCACTAGGAGACCCAGATGGACTGGTCTTATTTGAAATTCCAGGGTAAGGGACTGGTTGTGACAAAGAAAGATATTAGCACCCTTAGCGCACCTTATCTGAGGTAAGCTGCATTGTGTGGTTTAGATATGGTTTAAAGGAGTTGATGGATTCCAAATTGATGGTCCATCTATGACCCATAATAAAGATTTACTCTCATGAATAAATCTGGTATTTTGAATTTATTATGGGCTTTTATGCCCAGATAAAATATTATAGGAAAAATCTATATAGGTGCCCTAATAAGGTTCACCTATCTTAGAAGGTAAAAACGTTTTCCACAACTCATATATTATGGTGAAAAATATTCTTAATTAAAATTGGTGAATATTCAAAAAAATTCTAAGAACTTTCTAATCAAGTCTTGATTTTTAAATACTAGCCTGCTTGTAAGTGCAACATTTATGCTAAAATGTTGGCCATTAATTTTCAAAGAAAAAGAATTATGGTTATTGAAATATTAGCCAAATTATTAAGGAAGTTAACAAACTTGTTGTAAAATCCAAAAAAAAAATGTAAAAACAAAATTTCTAAAACAATGTTAATTTTTTTTAAAAATAAAATGTAATTTTTTTTATAAGGATTGGGTTATATGTAATATGCAAAAAAAATTTAGATGCACATACAATTCAGTCAACTTGACCAAAACTTGGTTTCGATTTTTTTTAAAGAATATAAAAATAACATTGATTTATATTTTTATAAAAAACAAATTCGAACAACATATTGAATTTACCCGAGTCAAATAGATTGACCCACGTAATCCATAACCTAAAACATGGCCTTAACTAGATTTAATAATCTTGTTTTTTGAAATCTATTTTTTATTTAATTAAAAAATATTAAACTAAACATTTGTAGGAAAGACAACAAATATAATTATCATGGAGAAATGTATTTCTTCAATATAAACTTAATTTTTTTTATTAATTTATTTCTTTATTGTTTTAACAAAAAGATGTTTTTTTTACACATTGTTTTTAAATAAAAAGCTATCTAGATCTCAAAAGCTTGTTTTAAAAACAAATATTAAAACAGTTTCTAAACATTTTGTATGTGATCGAATGAAAAAAAACTAATAAATATTATAAAAAAATGTAAAAAAAATCCATAAAAAAATTTAAAGAACATAAATTTTATTTTTATTGAATATTCATGAGCAATTTTTATTTCTTATTTTTACGTATTAGTATATAATTATTGAAAAATAAATCATTAACATTCCCACAAAAACCTATAATACTATTTAAGAACCATGAAAAAATTGAATATTAATTTAAATTATCAAGTTAACTTTTTTTTTAAATAGTGTATTCAATCAAAAACTAAAAAACAAAAACAAAAACAAAACGTAGAAAAGGACCACGTGTTTAAGCCAAAGAGATAAGGCCCATATATTTGACCCAATGAAAAAAAAAAACTTGTTTCACGAGCCCTTACAAGACTAGGCTTGCACTCTTAGCCTTTTCTCTCTCTTTTTTTTTTCTCAAAGGTGGATGACATGTCATCTGCTATTTTATTTTTAAAAAATAAAAGAAGACAATAGGTTATGTGATTGCTTGTATTTTGGCCACAGGAGAAGTGGCTGAGAAACTGAGTTAGAGTTTTTGAACACCTAATAAACTCTCTAAGAATTTTAATAAACTAGTTTGTCAACTCAAAATATTCTTAAATCTATTTAAAAATATAAAATTAAATATTGATTTCATATTATCATTGAAAACATATTATCATTTATATTATAAATTTTTATGGTATTTTTTATAACAATAAAATGTTAGCCCGCGACGTAGTATTATTAAAAATATTCAACAATTCCAAGTATTAATATCAAAAATATTATAATTTGCATTGTAAATATTATTATTTTTCTTATAATACAAAGTATTCATCTAAAAAATATTATTATTTTTCTTATTATTCAAAGTATTCATATCAAAATATTATTATTTGGGTTTTAAATATTATTATTTTTCTTATAATTTAATATATTCATATCAAAGATATTATTATTTGTGTTATAATATTATTATTTTTATAAGAATTCAAATTTTTAATATAAAAAAAAATTATTATTTGCGTTCTAAATATTCTTGGAATTAAAAATAGTATTATTTATGTTATGAATATTATTAGTTTTACTATAATCAAAAGTATTAATATTAAAAATATTATCTTTTGTGTTATAAATATTATTATTTTTATAATAATTAATATTATTAATCAAATAATATCTAAATTAGAAAAAAATTATTCTTAATATTTAAAAATAACCATAGATTTGATTTGAAAGGTAAAACTAAAAATTACTATTACTATTACTATTATTATCATCATTAATAAATTTTAAAAAAATTGTTATTACTATCGAAGAAAACTACGTGAGGAACCGTGGTGCTTGGGCTGCTGCCTGGGGGTTGGTCACACCCCTACCCCCATGTGGTGCTTGGGTCCTGCCTCAGTGTTGACCACACCCCTGTGCACATGTGGCATTTAAGTCCTGCCTCTATGCAGGGCACAAC
>Ga0325404_1000108_pt1 | contig 76210 bp, 34 predicted proteins | sample PopdelMetagenome_18_FD_205664 | JGI IMG/M metagenome (GOLD analysis project Ga0325404, IMG submission 205664) | Populus deltoides microbial communities from Bellville, Georgia, United States - Xylem-Control-R1 | ecosystem: Host-associated > Plants > Phyllosphere > Stem > Wood/Secondary xylem...
TCAAATAAAATAAGTAACAATAAAAAAAATAAGGACCAAAATTAATATAAAAATTAAATTCTAAGGGATAAAATTGAAAAACAAATATTCAAAACAAAATATATATATATATATATATATATATATAAAACAATCAAAAGTTTGAGGATCAAATTTGATATAATCAGCAAATAATATGACATTTCTAAATTTTTTACAACTTTCAGAAATTGTTTTCCGTCCAAAATAAAAGGAAAACACTTTTCTGGAAACCAAACCAAATTTTTCTTTGACTGGAAAATATTTTTCGTTGACCGGAAAGTGTTTTCCGTTGACCAACTTTCCTAATGACAAACAAACACAGGAAAGTTTGGAAAGTGATTTCCCGGAAACCACTTTCCAGAAAACAAACATACCCTAGATATTATTATTTTTTACTTTAGTTTATATTGAGAGCTAAAATTAATAATATGTTAATAACCTTAGTTATAAAACCAAACTAACTTGACAAGTTGACCCAAGGCCTGAATTGATCCATGCTTAAGAAAAAAAATGAAGGAAAGTGAATCGACCTCAGTCAGTAAAAACCCCAAGTCAATCTAATATAAAACATGAGTTGAAAACCCATTGACTATTTTGAAAAATCTTTTGGTCAAAATAAGGTGCTTTGATTATTTTTTTAAAAAAATTAGGTCAGCCAGGTTGACTCTCTCGATCCGTAACCTAAACATTGCCTTGTATTGATTCTCGAGTCAAATTTTAAAATTATGATAATAATTATTTTTATTCATATATTAACCCGTGTTGACCTTTCTGATCTGTGACCCGAGCCTTGCTTTAGATTGACCCCTAAATCAAGTTTTAAAACTATAATTATAACTATTTTTTATTTTATGTTGACCTTCTTGACACATAACCTGAACCTTATCTCGGGTTGACCCCCTGAATAGGGTTTTAAAATTATGATAATAACTTTTTTTTTCTTACATTGACTTGGGTCAACGATGAACCCCACTCGCGACCTGAGTCTTGCTCAGGTTAACCCCCGAATCGGGTTGTAAAACTATGATAATAATTTTTATTCTTGGGTTAACTCGGGTCAACCCGACTCGCGACTCAAGCTTTGCTCCAGATCGACCATCAAGTTAAGTTTTAAAACTATGATAATAATGTTTTTATCCTTACATGTCTTAGTTGGACAATTTTAAAATTGAAAGTTTTTTATAAGGATATTTAGGAATAAAAAATTAAAAACATTATCTTTAGAGACCCATTTGTACATTCTATTTTGAAAGTATAAAAATTCACTTCTAAATTATTTCAAAGTTAAATTTATTTATATATTTCTTTTCTTTAACTAAACATATTTTTATCTCTACTATTTTCATTTTTTTTAATCTTTGAACTATACCTAGACCGTACCTAAAATCATGCCAAAGAAAAAGGTTCACTTTCATCACATAATACCCTTCATCCTACCAATGCATTTCTAGTTGTGATAATTAATATCCTTCTATGGCCAAACGATCTTCCATCTCCTACCAATGCATCTAGTTGTTCTATGAATTGACATCACCAAAACAACAAGAACTCTTTTATAGCATAGTTGTTCTTTCCATTTCTGTTTTTTATTTATTTAAAAACAATTTTCAATTGCTCTAATATATAAATTGATTTTAAAATTCCTTATTTTCTTTAGCACCAACATGCTAAAAATCCATACACCCAAAACTCTTACTTACCCGGCTATCAACACCAAAAAACTAAATTGAAACTAAGAAAAAATACTTGAATTTTTTGTTAAAAAAACTCTATTACAAAGAGATTATTCAAACTACTCTAATCCTCTCCCCCACCAAATCCATCCTGAACATGCAACAACCCTCTTTCCCTTTCTACCATTTAGATTTTAATTTTGATTTAGGTTTGGATCTGAAGAAGGATAAATTTATAAAGAGAGAGAAACCCATGAAAGTATTGGGTGAAACATCTCCATTTCAAAGAAAACTTGAAATGACATTGCTTTGAATATTTTTGTTTTTTTATTGACATGGCTTGAGTCAAACCTTGAATCAATTGCTCATAAGATTAACCCGCGGGCTTGATGATGGATGGATTAGAGCTTCGAGTGTGATTACATTTTTTTTTTTTTTATCAATTCAAGGAAACAAAAATATAAAATTGAGGATCAGTAGACTTGTTGAGAGGGAGGACATGGGAATAGTGCTATACCTTTTTACAATTCTTAGTTGGACGTGGCCCAGGCCTTCGTCAAACCAATCTTAGTTCTCAATCTATAGTTTGATTTTGGGTTTAGACTTCTTAAGAGCCCACCGGGTTGGAGTTGAGAGTTGAGGCTCAACAACAATGCCATGCCCGAAGGCAATACTTGGTGGCAAAATAATTCTCGAAAGGAAAAGGTATGGTAAAAGAACTTAAATCCCATTTGTCTAAAGTGCCTGAATTAAATTTTATGCACTGATTTTGGCACAAAGTCCGACCCCATTTGCCTCAAGCATTATAGCTAGGACATGCACTTCCTTGGCTTGTAAAATTTCTGAACATGCCTTTTCTTTCCTCAATTCGTCATGTGCATTCCACTGCTAGTCCACTTCTTGAGAACCATGGCAAATTATCATGACAGCTTGATGCCTTGTGGTCCAGATTTCAATGGACCACTGATCTTATGGAACAAAACCAGGTGAGTTTCAAAGGAACATTCTCTTTTCTCCAAAACCCATAAAGTTTTTTCGCAACTATTGGGCTGCACGCCCATTCTTTTTCGAGGGATATTACGTGAACCATATGTACTAACAAAAATAACATGTTCATGTGGTGATCAGAGAGGTGTCATCATGCCTCTTTTGGCTGAAAAAAAGAGATTATATAGTACAATTTTGTACTTCCTTAATGGCAACGGGCGTGATCAAGTAAAAATGATCAAATCTTTGATGAGTGAAAACTTTATCACTTACATGTGCTCAAATCTTCAAAGTTAAGCATGTGTGACGATCACAGGAGGGTCCCTAGGGTTTGTGTTCACATCATGAATGTTATGATTCCAATACCAAACAGCTCTCTCTTGTACAATCCTGTAATCTGCACCCACACACGTATATAATCTGACAATATCTACTTGTGATACAAGTGCAAACCACATGATCTAGCGCTTTGCTATGATGCTCCTAATGTAATATCTGCAGAAGTGCAGATTGGAATAAGTACAGACGAAAAGGAGGAAGTGGTCCTGCGTTTACTTTCACGTAGAAAAGTAAAAGAAAGAATAATCCACAAGTTCCCTTCGTAAATCCTTTAAATTCTCTTCAAAACTTTAAACAACTCGTAAATGTAATTCTTATATTGTCCACGGAATAATATAAATTATATTTTTTTTCTTTTTGAAGTGAAACATGCAGCATAAATAGGATAATGCGATTTATTACAGTTAAATTGAGTATTTTTTTATTATAGACTCGGATATGTGGGTTGAAGATTCTAATGGAAATCGAAATAAAATCATCTTACCATTAAGTCAAAGATGTCGGTGTTAGCATTAGTAAGAGAATCACATCTTAGGACAATATCCTAAGTACTGTTGTGTGGCTCTGGGGAATGGATTGACCAATCACAAAGATGTCGGTGTTAGCATTAGTAAGAGAATCACATCTTAGGACAATATCCCTTTAGCAAAAGTCAATTAATGTGCTTACATTTGTAAGAGAATCACATCTTAGGACACCCCTTTGGCGATTTGGGGGTTCAATGAACCAAACCATCCGAGGCATAAACAACGATGAAAGCAAGAGAATATAATGCGGTGTGATTTAATTATTGGATACAAGTAGGTGGGAAGTGAACTTGGCCGTAAGTTATATGGTTGGGCGTTTAAAGTGCATGACAAATACTTTACGCCATGCCACCTTGCCCACCACCCCCATACCTTGCTTGAAGATGCCAAAAGTCTTCACGCAACTAAAGAAAAATACCAAAACACAGCAATCAATTAGGGGATCTCCGAAAGACTGGCGACGAGGGACCATTTATGAGACAAAGGGGCTTGCAATTATATTACTACTCAACAGCCAACTACCAATGGAAGTTGGAGGAAATTAATAAGACTTCTGTGTTTTTACTTTCACTTGTCTTGTGTCTTTTCAATCAAAAGAAGAGGCAAGAGATATAAAGGAAAAGATTTCATCTATTTAATTGTCGGAAAGCTAAGATGATTCTCATTCATTCATGAATCATGTGCAGCATGGAATAGAACGAGGCGTCCTTTACCCTACGAAAAAAATGGCAAAGCTATGAAAATTACTCAGAAATAGCTCAACCAACGTATACTCCATCAACAATATTCCATTGCAAATTCCCTTTAAGTGCTGATGAAATATTCTGTCTCCAAATCCCTTTGGAAATATTTTGTTGCCTATTATGTTGGAATATGAGTGACCATTTTTTTATGGAAACACCAACCAAATTTTTATTCGGCATTTCCATAAAAAAATTCAAAATTTTCTATAATGTTTTTGATAAAATATGACCTAGCATTGCTGACAAAATTGAAATAACAAATTTCATAAAACAGCCACACTTTTTTTATATTCTTTTGTTGTTTCGGATTATAATTCTAGAAACTCACAAAAAAAATCTTATTTTATAATAAATATATTAAAATTAATTCCATAAAATATTTTTTTCAAACATATTGAAATTTCAAAAAAGATGTCGGGGGAGGAAAAGAGCTTGAACCAGAAGCGCCAAGAGGGAGAAGAAAATGTAAAACCAAATATACATGTATTTCCTTTTGTTTTTTATTATTTTTTATTTAACTTCTGCTCTCATTTGTTTTTTAGTTGTGCACTCACTTCACTCATTTATTTCTAAACTTTACCTCGCATCATCTAATCAATGACATATGATGTTTGTCTTGTGACTATTATTGAAAGAGTATGACCCATCCTTATATCTTAGGTTGATGTCATACGCATACCATAAACCTAATTCTTATCGGGTTCATTAATTGCTTTAGCCTCCAACCACAATTGAGTATTATGAAGAGGATGAGTGGAAACATCTTTTTTATGTTTTGCAACCATGCCGACATTGTATGTCTCCCACCAAACAAACTTTAATATACAAATTATACATTAATATAACAAAATTCTCTATGAAAAAGTTGTAAAATACTTAAATATACAATCAAACAGAAAATAATACAAAGTAATTTTAATAAATTAACTTAAAACATAAATGGATTAAAAAAAAAAAAAAGGATGGATTTCTTACTTAGTGTACCCAAGCTTCACAATAAATTAAATTAAGAGAGGATGCTAACGCTATTGATAGATATAGGTTGACAATGACAATTTAGGGTAGTCAAATTTACGAGGATGGTGGTTAGATTTGTGAGAAAATAGAGAGAGGGGGCTGGTGTTTTTTGGAGCAAAGAAAAGACGATGAAAGTGGAGGGAAAAGAGAATTGTCGTGTTTTATTTCATTTAATTTTTTTAATGAAATGTTCATCAATAATTTTGTCAAAAAATATTGAAGTGTCATAATTTCAATGAATTTTTAATATTTTTTTTATTTTCTCTATGCTGTTAGAATTCCTATCGAAAATTTTTGTTGGAACAATTCTATCGTAATTTTCATCAGATATAAATTTTTCGTTTCTATTTATGTCAAAAAAAAAAAAAAAACTGATAAGATAATTTTCATCAGCATTAATTTGCATTATTTTTTGCCAATTTTCTAGTACTTGCTTCGGACAAAATGGCAACGAACCTCGAGAAGTTGCCACTTTTCTATATTGCGAATTTCGTTTGATCTTTCCATATTGATCAATAGCGTCATAGGTTGTTCTCTTATTTGACCAGGTATATAACTATTAGACTTTGTGAAATGCAATCCCTTCCATCTAGCTTGATGATCGATTACGTCAAGGTTTAGCTCACATAATTTGACCATTTTTCCATTTTACGTCCACTAGGAGCTAGGAGCTAGGAGCTATCATGATTGAAATTCAAAATTCTACTCCTCTTTATAAAAGCCACATTAAAAAATCGTTGTGGTCTAAATTAAGTTAGTGAAATGATTACTTATTGATTAGTCTAATTAGCTAGGCTTTTATGAAGAAGAAAATAAAAACTTTTTATAATTAAGGCTATGTTTGTTTTTTTAAATTTATTTTTCAGAAAATTATTTTTTAAATTTTCATGTGTTTATTTGACATTAGAAAAGTTAGTTAATAGAAAATACTTTCCGGTTAAAGGAAAATTTGAAAGACAAATCTTACAAAATACGAGGACAAATGTTTAAAAAGAAAAGGGACAAATTTGAACTATTAAAACTAATCTAGGCTTAAATGAGTTTTTTGAAACATTTTAAGGGCCCTGGTTTACAATATGGTTTCTGTACACGTGAAATTTGCTACACTAACATTTTAGTGTAGATGACATATTACCTCCGCTATTTAAAAAAAAACCTAGGGTATGCCTTAGCTTCTTCACTGAACAGTGAAGGAGCTGTCTTTTTTTTTTTGTTAAATTATATTTTTTATTAAATTCTTTTTATTTTTTTATTTAATCTCATCTTTCTGTATTGTGTTAATTTTAAATTGGTTATCATAATTTATTTGATTTACTTTCTATAAAGTTATTGCAATTTCAAACAATCATCTTGATATTTTGTCGGTGCTCAATTTTATGAACGCTTATTTTTATTATCATATCATTAAGTAAAAAAAATGGTTGAAAAAAAAAAACAAAGTTGTTAAATTTAATGAAATCCATGATTTGGATCACAGGTTCAACATATTAAGTCGCGAAGTTTATGTCCATTCAATATGTCACTGTCTTAATATTAAAAAAAAGGTGTCATTTTGAAAGAAAAAAGAAGAAGCAAAACCATGTTTTTTACTGGTTGTTTTGAGTTGCTTTAGAACTTGTCAAGTTAATTGGATCACGTTAGGGCAACTTCTACGCGAGTTAATTTTAAACTCGGATTAGTTAAGGAGTTAGGTCAACAGATTTTAAGGTTGATCCATTGTATCTGGCCCTTTCTTTTCCTTTTTTTTTAAAAAAAATTCATCTCCCATTTTTTTTTCTTTTGATTGAATCTTTTTGCCTTTTTGTTGTAATTTCATACTTCAACATGTGGTTGGTTTTGAATTGCTCTTCATAATTTGTTTCGAGTTGCTTTCTTTGAATTATCGCAGTCTCAAACAAATATCTTGGTACTTGATTGGTGCTTAATTTTATGAGGGACTATTTTTGTTATCATATCATTAAGTAAAAAATAGTTTTTTTTTTTTAAAAAACAAATTGCTAAACTTAGTGGAGGCCATGGTTGTGTCGCGATATTAGAAGGTTGAGCTACAAAGCCCGAGTTGATTCAATGTCGCCGTCTCAAAGTAAATTATATTTTTACTATCATTCATGAATCATGTGCAGCATGGAATAGGATGAGGCGTCCTTTACCCTAAGAAAAAAATGGCAAAGCTATGAAAATTACTCAGAAATAACTCAACCAACATATATTTGTTTCTGAACAGTGTCCATTTTATTCTATCGCTTTCTATCTCAACGTATCACATTTTGTTATGTGATATTTGAGTCATCCCTTAGATTTACTCATCCAATGCATTATGTGGACATAAGTGTGTGTGCGTGTGTTAAGATGACTATTACTCAATATGCTAATGTGACTCAATCATTTGATCTGGTATTTGAATCTAGAGTTTTAACATAAGGACTATTTGCTTAACTAATGCCATCAACTTTGTTTGTGATGAATTAATGTGTTTTATATATGTTATTTTTGCTTAAAATCCATGTTTTAAAAGGCTAGAGGTAGGGTAATAACCCTATAATTGAGTCACAAGACCCTATATTAGATCATGAAGATTTGTTTGTTTATTCTTATATCTTTTAACATAAATTATTAAAATTCAAGAATGATCATCTCACTATATCCCTAGGTGTATAAAAATCCCCTAAAAACCTATCATATTGTCGTCTACATTATATTGTGTTAGGGATATATATATCCCTCAATAATATTATGTAAGAGATTTTTATCCTATATTAATATTGTGTAAAGGATATATTTTTTTTTAACGTGGGTGTCCAGACCAGCTTGTACGCACCTTGACTAATCTCACGGGCCCTGAAGTTAACAACCATGTAAGCCTCCAGTGGCCCTGAGGTTTGTGAGACTCGAACTGATGACCTCTAGAGAGCAAACCTAGAGTCTAACCAGTTGAGCTACACCCCTCAGGATTATGTTGTGTAAAATATATTTATCTCTCATTAATGCTATCAGGAGGAAATAACGTTCCAGCCCCTCCATTCAAGCAACATAACAGAACTCAGAGGCTATTTATACCTTCTTAACCACTCAGGTAAAGAGTTTATATTTCTATTCTCTAAGTATTCATACTCTTATTTTTAGAGCATTTATCATATACATCAAAGAACAAACACTTTTTGTCGTTAGAATTTAAAGCTCATTCTCTCATTTATTGCAATCTCTTTTATTAAAAGTCATTGTCTTTATCATCGAAAGGTCTCTAAATTCCACTAAAAAGGACTGTTTTGTAGGTTTTAGGTCTTATATCACCAATCATAAACTTCGTGAACTCTGGATAATGGAATATTAACATAATTGTGTGATCACCTCGATCCAAACACTCAGAAACCCTCATTCATGAACATATTAGATTTTGGAACATCATCAATTGGCGTCGTCTATGGAAAACTAATAAAAAAAGACATCAACAATTCTTTCTGAACTAGTTTTTGACATCCCTAATCGCTATTAAAGGTAGAAAATCAAGATAACCCTGGGATGGGCCTCCTTGCTGTTGCTGGCATGTCTGCTTCATAGAGTTCCAATAACTCATCAATCAGATACAAGCCCTCACCCAAGTCGTGTTGGCATCTCAATGGCAACATTAGGCTTTACCACCCCCAACAAGTCCTAACATATGAGGGAGCTCCTTTAATCTCAATCTCTCAACCACAAGCAATCCCCTTTACTAGGAGATAATTATATTATCCAGAGAAGGCTGTCAAAATGACTTAGAAAGCTTTCCACCTTGATGATCTCCTAATATCTCTATAGATTGTTCTCGTAGACGTGAAGTTCTCCCAATAAATAGTCACTCTAGACATGATTCTTCTAGCCACCACGTGAATGAAGATAGCTATCAATCCTTCTGTTCCACACTAGAATTATCCAGCTTCCTGGAGCCTATTCGATAATGATCAATAAGTAGAATGACTGGTAGATACATCCAAGGTATAGTTTACAATCCTCAAGAGATAAATGGATCACCTTTATCCATGTGAGTCTTACATACTTTCATCCCTAATGAGTACATCTCTACAAATATGATTTTAGACAACTATGATGGTCTTGTGGATCCACGCGAACATGTCCAAAATGTGCGTAAAAACTTTAAGTTGGTCATCCAAGATGGCGATGCTATGTATAAGATCCTCCTCATGACTTTTAAAGGGTCAGCATGAGCTTGGTATAACAACCTGAAGCTAGGCTCTATTATGGGTTTTAATGACTTATGTGTTAAACATGTGTCACAGTTTAGCACCAATATACATGTTAAGAGGAGCTCCATAAAACTCTTTGGCGTTACTTAATCAAGAGGGGAATCCACTAGGGTATATTTAAAGAGGTTCAATGAAGAAATGCTCAAGATAGAGGAATTGATTAAGCTAGTAACCTTAGAGACTTTGATAAATGGAGTTAGGGAACATTCCATATGAAAATATTTGTATGCTCTACCTAACAAAAGCTTGTTGAAGGTAAAACAAGTTATGAATAATCACTTACGGGTGAAATAAGCCAATATGTTGAGGTATAAGCCTTTGTATTTCTACTAGGAGGTTGAGGTTGAAAAACCTTTCAAATAGAATTGCACTCTCAGTAAAGATAATAATTCCAAGAAAGGTTAAAAAAGGTGGTAAGAGAGCACATACAAGACCCTAAAAGGAGACATATGAATCCCTTGAATACCACCCACACATAAGTCTTTACATCCATCAAGGAAAAAAACTTTGTTCAATAATCACTTTCAATAATGTTGTCTCCACACACACGTACCTCCAAGAAGTTTTGTTGTTCCACAAGGATAAATGGCATGATATGAAAGATTATTATACACTGAAGAAAGATATTGAGAGCTGATAACCAAGGGTTATCTAAAGCAATTTGTTAAGGGACATGTCATATGAAACGTGATAGAGAAAAGCCCGACTAACCAGCCCAAACTTTGCTTGAAATACATGTGATTTTAGAGGGCACTTCGGATGGAGGAGATACTTCTAGTGGAAAGAGGAAGTATGGAAAACAGGTTCTAACAACGACTCATTAGCAGAACCCATGACAAGTGTCTATAACTTATACTCTAGAAGATGGAGATGGGGTGACTTACCCCTATGAGGATGCACTAGTAATCTCCAAGATTCTAGCCAATCATCAAGTCCATAAGGTGTTAGTGGATGATAAGAACTTAGTTAACATCCTATCTAGAGATGTGATATCCTATATAGGGATAGATTCCTCTATAATGACTCATATAAAGACCCCTTGATTGGGATTGAAGGATCATAAGTGCTAATGAAGGGTGCCTTGGAGATCCCAATTATAATAGGTGTTGTTACCTGTTTTTGGGCCCCACATAAACAAAAAAAAATAAAAAAGGATAAAATATATAAAAATAAAAAAATGTTGGAAGAAAATAAAAAAATGTATCAGTGAGAAGAAAATACCAGTACACCTAGGAAATCACTGAAGACTGGTTGAGGAAGATCAAAATATACAATATTAGAAAATCTGACAGTGTATTTTCGACCACTAAAGGCTCTATTGGGAAAGAAAATTCAATTTGAGGAGGGAAATTAAAAATTGGATGTTTAAGGACTTAGCTAGAATTTTTCATGGTTTAATTGAATTTATTGAGGGTTTAATTGTAAGAAAAATTGATTTTTAAAGTCAATTTAGATTTCAATTGAAAGAAATTAAAGTCTACGGGTTGAATTGTAATTTTTAAGAGTTAATTTGGTCAAATAAAAGTTTAATTGCATAAAGATTGAAGTTTGATAGGCAATTAGAGACTTAATTGAAGAACTGAAATTGACCAAATCAGGAGTTAAATTGAAAAAATTAAAAGTTTATTGGTCAATTGAGGGTCAAAACACACAAATTCAAAACTAAGGACTAAAATAAAAAAGGTGATCAACTTTGGGGATGACAATTGAGTTTAGAAGGGATAAAATTGTATGAAATTAAAAGTTTGAAGGCAATTATGAGTGCAATTAAAAATAATTGAAAAGACAAGGATTTAATTGAACTTTACCAATCCCAAATTAAAAACTCTAAATGACATGTCATTTAGACTTAATGAAGAGAATGTGAGCGAGATGTCGTTCTGTCAACCAGGCTTTGTTTTGACAATTTTGGCTAATCAAGTTGGCAACTTCAAGCAAAGGAATATGGAGCTAAAAATCTTCAAATTGCGCAAGGTTTGATCCAAATAAAAAGTGTGAATCCCCTCTACCAAATTCAGGTAGTCTTAGGTGACAATGACATTATAATTTCTTTGACGAGGTCTTAAAAATAAGCAACTCAATTAACCATGATTGAAGCACAATTATGCAAGAATCGATCTTCTTTTCATGTGTTCATACACAAAAGCTTCTAAATGGGTTCTTATCAAGGGTTTACAATACTTATCTCAAGATCAAGAGGTCGTAAATGAACTCAAGACCTCTAAAAACCTTATAAATACCCCCTTACAAAGAAAGCTAAAAAAAGAAGGAAAAGGAAGAAAACAAATGAAAAATAAAGAAAAATATTCATAAGAAACTTAAATGAAATTGTCCACGAGCCTAATATAAAGATTTCCTATGCTTTGAAAGGGTAGTAAGTTAGTGAGAGGAAAAACTTTCCAAATAAAAACAAAAGAGAGAGTAGTTGTCTTAAGTATATTTTCTAATTCAAAAGTAGGTCCTTATGGCCTGCTTGAGGTGTTTTTTTGTTTTGTTTTTGTTTTATATTTATGTTTACAAGCATAGAAAAAAGGTTTGGAATGCTAAAAAATTGATGTTATATTCATTTCTTTAATGTTGTTTTTTTTTTTATTTACTAAAGTTTTTTTTAAGTTTTCTAATGTTATTGATATAATAATGTTATTATTTTAAGTTGTTTATATATATATATATATATATATATATATATATATATATTGTTTTAGTTTTTGTTTAACTTTTGTAATGCATGTTTAAGCAATGATGTTCTTCTTGGTTGTGCTAGGTCTGTTCATGACCATAATAAGTTTAGAAAAACCAATTTTGAATCCTTATTACATGAATATATAGTCAATTTTAAGTTAACAGATTTTTTTGGATTTGTTACCTCATGTATGATTTGATGTTATTTGTTAGTGTTTTAAATTCAAACATATTTGTATGATAATGTGACATTTTGGGATAAAGAAAACATATTTAAGAAGCAAAAAATGCCCATTTCTAGGGTTTGGCAATGTTGGGTAGCAGCTGGGTTTTTTTATTGGGTTTCTGGGTATGCTCTTCAATTAACATTGTCTAAGTTCCATAATTCGAACTAGTTTTGGTCCATTTCTTTGCACTGAACCCTTTAGGCAACTTGTTTAGTCAATAATATAGGGTTTATTTGCATCAATAAAAAGTTTTTGATAGAATTTAATTATAGGGTTTTAGTTTTGAACTAAAACCTATTTTGACAAAATTTTGTTTATTATTTGATAATTGAAGTGAACGAAGGCAAAATTATTGATCTTTGCATGATTTCTAAAGTGTATGTGCCCTTTGTTGGAATGCATTAGATCTTATTTGGAACCCATGTTGTTGGGTTTAAGATTGATGCTCTTCATTTTTATAGTGTTTGATTCATTTTGTTCAAGAATTTTTGAGTTTTTGTGTTTAATATGTTTTTTAGCTTTGGTTTTTTTTATTATTGTTTTCGGGTCAAACCATGATTTTTTATTTGGTTTATGGCTGAAAAAAAAATTTCAGGTCAACCCAATCAAGTCGGGTCAAAATTGGGTCAATGGTTTAAATTCCTGTTTGGCTTGCCATGTTTTTGTTAAAGGTTTTATGGTTTAAGGGTGTGTTTGGCAAACCTCCCTCTGATCTATTTTGATAGTTTTATTACAAAGAGAAATGATTTTTTGCTAAACAAAATGTAAAAAAAAATAAAAAAAATATTTTATTTTTTCTTGCATATGGATAAAAATCCTAAAGTTATTTAAGCATTTTTTTTTTAAAAAATCTAAAATACCTGGGCATGTTTTTTAAAAAATATTGCATGAATTTTACAATAAGTTTGTAAAATTCCAAAGGATTTTGCCCTACTTTTTAAAAAAATACCAAAAAACTTTATTTTGCACTTTTTTAATATGTGAAATTATGAACTTATATGTAAGACGTATTCCTGGTATTTATTAAAAAAGAAAAAAAAATTATTTTGTTTCTTTTAATGTGGGGGATTATGAACTTATACGTATAATGTATTCTTAATATTAAATAAAAGACAGTTTATTTACTTTTTATGTTGGCATTAGAATGACTATGTTTTAACTTGATAAGATAAGAGCTTCCTTACTGAAGAGGTCTTTTTCTAAATACTAGACAAATCAACGATTCGAAAACATAACATTACTTTAGTTTATATTAGACAAATAAATAATGCAGTTTACTTCAGATAAGACGTGCTAAGGGTGCCAATACCTTCTATTTACGCAATCAATCCCCCTACCCAGACTCTAAAACTAGTTAAGGTTTATAGTAACTAAAATACAAGGTAGCAACTCTCATTCCCCCTCTTTTTCTGATAAAGAACAAGAATTCTTCGTCCTTTCCATCCATATTATTCATGATAATCTCGATCCGAGAGGATAATTGCTGCAACGCTGCATACGTGTAATAAAATGGCAACTCCACTAGGGATATCCCGCGTACTAAGTTTTATTTGTTTGTTTTATTTTTGTGTTTTATTTTTTGTTAATATGTATATTTTTATTCATTTTATGCTTTAAATTTTTTACTGCTTTTTGTCCATTTTTTTTTTATTATCAACATACATTCTTTTTATGCTTTGATTATTTTTATATATATATCGCATATGCATTTGTATATTGGATATGGATTAGTGCCTCATGCATCAATTGCTTTAATTTTTTAAAGCACACATAAACTTCTAGTTTAGGTAAGAGATTAGTGATTTGCCCAGTGACTATTGGTCCTTCAGATGCGTGAAACATCCAACTCATATTTGAGTGTCTGCTTGGTAATGGTGGGTATATATGCTTTGACCATTCTTCGCAACGCTCCAATATTGTCTTTAAGAAGACCATCACAGGGTAGATATGAGATCTTTTTGAAACCAGGTAGAAAATCTTCCCATGCTCACTTAATGAATAGAATTTATCATTAGTTTGTATGTGCTACCTGTAATTTGCATCAAGGCAAGTCTGACCATGCTAATCCTGTATTGCAGGATTCTACATTGAAATCATAACTTCTGTAAAGTATCCATCTTTTTGAGAATTTGGGCAGGAATTTGAGCTAGTACAAGTAGCTGAAGGAAATTATCCTAGAATCAATGCTAGTGGATTGCCATGCATTACAAAAATAAATCACATGGTGAATGGTCTGGAGAAATTACTACCTATTATAAGGTACATCAACGAGACTCTCTTTGAGAGGTGATATAAGAGGATTGCACAACTAATGAGACTTCCAGTATAAGCAGCAGTTGTAAAAGCCCTACTGAATTTTTAGGATCCCAATTATAGGTGTTTTACTTTCGAGAACATCTATATGACACCTACCTTAGAGAAGTATGAAAGGATCCAAGATTTTTCAAATAACAACCATAAGATTTACAGTATAAGTGCTAAAAATAAGTAATGAGGCTTTAACAACCAGCAACGGAGTACTAATCTTTGATAATACCTTGTTCCATAACAATATAAGACAAATGATAAGGCAAATTGAGCAAGTAACTTGTCATGTTAAAAGACACAGCTTCAAAAATTGTCAATTTATTACATTTAGGAAAAATCAACCAGTGTAAAGTAGCTGATGAAGGATTCAAGTGGAAAATCATCAAAGCTAGAATGAAGAAGAAAGCCGAGGAAGGCAAGTTGGGAGATGAACAATAAAAGCTAGTGGCTTTTACCATATTTGTTTTAGTTCTGTTTCCATATAAAATTGGAGCCATCAGTTTAGAAGCTACAACAAATGCCTTCATGAAGTATAAGCATGATTGAATCCACCTTTCTGCTGTAATTTTGCTTGAAACCATGCTATCACTCAACCATTGTAGGATGCATGGGAAAAGAGCCATGAGATGTTGTGTCCCGATGTTGCATTTATGGATTATTAGTCATATTAAAACACTAAGGGATATTTTCAATAACTTTTGGTGGTTTGAACTTCGACCATTAAAGATTACTATAGATGAGGCTTGGAAGAATTTGGATGAGAAAGCATTAATAGATAAACATACCACATTACCATAAAGAAACATCAAGTGGAAAGCACGATGGATGAATAACGTGGTCTGTTTAATGAGCTATGAAAGTAAGATAAAGGTTCTCTTTATTTGTGTAGTTGGATACATCAGCTATGCACCTACACTTGTAACAAGACAACTAGGTGGAATGCAGTATATACTAAGAAATCTAGGATTAGTAGATTTCACAGGTCTATTTAGATATCAATCATCCCTTAAAGAGATGGAACTTATTAGACAAGACTAGGAAAGGCTTTTATTGGTGAAGAAGGAAGAAGGCAATATGGTTGAATCCTTATTCAGTCAAAACATGATTTAGACAAATGAAGAGCTTTCTGGAATGATAGGATTCTTAAATCTTAGAAATTCAGAATAAAGAATGGAGCAAAAAAAAAGGGATTGATAATGAGGAAGAGTTAAAAAAGCAATTCGAGAAGTGCAGAATTGACCTCAACCATAGCAAAAAACAGCAACAACTCTTGAAAAAATAGTTGGAAGAGGAAGATAAGATGAGGAATTACCTAAACCACAAGCTGTAAAAGAAGGATGAATAGCGAGCAACTTTGACAAATGATCACGGGGTAATAAAAGAATGGCGGGAAAAGGTTGAGGTAGTTAAAGAAATAGCCAAAGGTATCTAAGATGAGTTGAGAACTCAAATGACCAAATATGATGAGTTGGCTAACAAGGATATGCTAACATAAAAAAAGTTGGTTAAAGTCAAGAGGTCAACTAAAGGCATGATAAATACCGATAATGAAACAATAGATTCATTGAAGAAAGAAAGAAACAGCTTTAAGAAGAAGTTGGAGGTTGAGATAGAGAAAAATCAGTTAGCTGAGATTGATATAGAAAAGGAAAGAAGAATTTGGTCCCAATATATAGCATAGTCTGAGGAAGAGAGGAGCGATAAAAAACCTGTCGAGTCTAATATATGAGACTACTAGAAGAGATCTGAGTCTTCAAAGGGACATATCATGGTATTATAATCTGAGCTGGAAATCCGATAGGAGAAGCTGAAAGAGTTGCGAAGCCATTACTTTGAGATAAAAGAAGAGTTAATTAGGATTAAGCAAGAGCATCAAGGATGTCAAGACTATATTGAAAGCTTTGCAGTTCAAATTAACTCTAAAATAGTCGAGTTTGACATTGAGTGGAAGGAGCTGCAAAGGGCAATGACTGAGGTAGCACAATACAAAACTACAGTATAAGTGCTGGAAATAAGTAATGAGGCTTTAGCAAACAGCAACAGAGTACTGATTACTGATCTTTGATAATACCTTGTTCTATAACAATATAAAAAAAATGACAAGGCAAATTGAGCAAGTCGCCTGTCATATTAAAAGGTTACAATAATAGGCCATCTATATTGGAAACGATGTTGTGGAGTATCGAGAACACTTTATTGCCATCATTTCCTTTATTAGAAACATAGTTAATAGAGGAGATGCTTTTTATGAGTAGTGATGTATAGGGCTTTTGAATTTTGAAAATTTTCAAATGATGTATGAACTCTTTTATTTATGAGAGGGTCACAAACCATCTTTCTTTCTATTATGTTTTCAAGCCTGTTCATTCAGCTCTATTAATTTTATAAATTCCCTGATATTATTTTCATCTCATTCATCTTCTTTCATAGCTACCACATATTCGTTACAGTTTGATTAGGTGTATGTGATGTTGTGGAAGATTTGTTTTTATGATTCCTAAAAGCAAAAGGTGTTTATTGTAAATGCACAAATAAAATAAAAAAAATCCTGGAACTTGGAACAAGGAGTGTCAAGAAGCCTTCAACAAAATCAAGCAGTACTTATAATACCCGTATCTATTTGTTCCTCTTGTATTAGGAAGGCTTTTATTACTATACCTGACAATGACTAAAGTAGCTATGGGATGTGTACTTCGCTAACATGATGAAACTAGAAAGAAAAAAAAAGAAAGAGCCATTTATTATCTAAGTAAGAAGTTCATAGAATGCGAGTCTAAATACACGGTGATAAAAAAAACTATGTTGTGCGCTGGTATGGGTAAAAAAAGACTATAACATTATATATTGTATATAATGTAGATACTTTGAGTTATATCTGTGAAAAGCCTTATTTATCAAGTCAAATTGCAAAATGGTAAGTTCTGTTAGCAAAATACAACATAATGTATATAACAAGAAAAGTTGTGAAAGGGAGCACAATTGATGACCATCTGGTTGACAATGCCATTGTAGATTATGAGCAATTGGATTTTGACTTTCTTGGTGAAAATATGTTGTTAATTAAGGAAGAAATAGAGAATATAGATTGGTGGACCATGTATTTTGATGGGGCAGTAAATGTATATGGTAATGGAGCTAGCGAGATAATAATCTTTCCTGATAATAAGCAATATTCAGTTTCGGTTAAGTTGTAGTTTGAATACACCAATAATACAACTGAGTATGAGGCTTGCATCCTTGATTTAGAAGCTGCATTGGAGCTGAAAATCAGAAAGATAAATATGTGTGGTAACTCAATGCCGATTATATGCCAAGTGAAAGGAGAGTGACAAACTAATGAAGAAAAGTTAAGACATTACCTCAAGAATATATGTCTAAACTAGCAGAAGAGTTTGGAGAGATAAAGTTCACTCATTTAGAAAAAAGAAGGGAACTAGTTTACTGATGCTTTGGTCACATTGGCTATCATGGCTAGAATTGACTTCGGGCATAAGATGCAGCTGTTACACATTGATATCAAAAATTTCTCAACTCATTGTTACTCAGTTGAATGCGAGATATACAAAAATCTTTTGCGCTACGATATCAATAATTTTGTACAAAATCAGAAATATCCCGTGAGAGCATCCAAAGCAAATATAAAAACCTTAAAAAGATTGACTATGGATTTCTAGTTAGACAAGGAGGTCTTGTATAAAGATCATCCGACGAAACCTTGCTAAGGTGTTTAAATGAGGTTAAGGCAAAAAATGCATTACGAGAAGTCCATGAAGGGATATGCTCGACTTATGTTAGTGGGCATATAATGGCAAGTAAAATACAAAGAGCTGGTTATTTCTGGATGACATTAGAAAGAGACCGTGTTGACTATATCAGGAAATGTCATAAGTGTCAAGTGTATAGCGATAAGATCAATACACCTCCAACTCCTTTGTTTAATTTAACATTTCTATGACTATTTGCGATGCAGGGGATTGATATGATTGGGCATATCAATCCAAAAGCCATCAATGGGCATAGGTTTATCCACGTGGCTATCGACTACATCATACAATAGGTAGAAGTCGGTTCATATGCTCATGTAACACAAAAGGTGGTGAAAATTTTTATTGAAAAGGACTTGATCTATCGATATAGTCCACCATAAAAGATAGTGACTGATAATGCTCATAACTTTAATGACAAGATGATAGTGAAGCACTATGCCAAATGAAAAATCAAGCATTTTTATTCTTCACCATACAAGCCAAAGATGAATGATGCTATAGAAGTTGCCAACAAAAATTTCAAGAATATTCAAAAAAAGGTGGTCACTTAAAAAGATTGTTATGAGATGTTATCATTCACCCTTCACACATATTGCATTACAAACATAACTTTAACAGGATTTACCCTATATTATTTGGTATATGGAATGAAAATGGTGATGCCTTTGGAAGTGAAAATCCCATTGTTGAGAGTATTGATAGATTTTGAGCTAGAAGAGGTCGAGTAGGCCAAAATGAGATATAAACAACTAAACCTGATCAGTGAGAAAATGATAGCTATGATTTTTCATCACTAATTTACTAGAAAAGAATGGCCAAGGCATATGATAAGAAGGTTCGAGCTCAAGGGTTTTAGAAAAAAGATCTAGTGCTGAAGAAAATACTATATTTACTAGGAGAAGATTAGAGCAAATAGACTTCAAACTACAAGGGTCTTTATGTAGAGAAAAAAAGCTTTCTCAAGAGGAGCGATAAGGTTGTCTAGAATGGATGCAAAAGATCTAGGTAGACTTATGAATTCTAATTTTGTTAAAAAAATACTATACATGATGTATTCAATTTCTTCCAAACCAATAAAGTGAAGTTTGACCATGAATTCTTCATATAAATAACCTTTATTTATAAATTGCATGATCTCACAATATTTGAAATCATTTTCCTAAAACAAAAATCTTGAAAAAATTGGCTTTGTGCATTATTACAAGAAATGAATGATAAAATGCTCAAGATAAGGTTTAAGCAATTCTCAAATAAAAAGCAACTAAACCAAACAAACTAAAGCTAACTATGAGATAAAACCTGTCTTTGAATGACATTTTGAATTGCATGGGTAAATATAGTTGGTAATGACTTTTTGATCACCCGTAAGTTCTTTTGGAAAAGGACAGTTCATCGATACTAACGATGTGTGTTTGAAATGAGAAAATACCATCTTTGCTATCCCCTCACTTTCTAAGAATATATCCCTTGTAGTCCCCATTTAAACCTGAATAAGTTTTTCTTCATAAAAACCGTAACTAAGATCACACCTCACACTAGGAGCCAAAAGAAAATGTAAGCAAACTATCGAAATGCACACATAGATTTATGAAAGTCAAAGGGCATCATTATAAAAGAAAAAGAAAAAAGAAGGACTAGAAATAAGAAACAGAAAGAAAAGGAGAAAGAAAAAAAGAAAAAAAGAAAAAGAAAAAGAAATGATGATTTGATACTCCAAGACTAAGACAAAGATCTCAAAGCAAGACTCTTCATTAAGAAACAGAGTATGTCCAAACAAAATCCATGAGATGACTTAAAAAAAAAGACAGAAGAAAAGTGATCTTAAGTCTTTAAACCTTTAAACACTTTTTGAGCCTAAAAAACATATATATCTTTCATAGCCTATAGCCATAGGCTGCATTACATGCATTTAGAAGTATTTTATTTTTAATTAAGCAGACACAACCTGGGTTGATAAATAACGATCTTACCGTTCATACAAAGTAATAAATTAGTAGCGACCCACTTTTATTTATACAAGAAAAATGTAAACTCTTATATGAGGCAAAACTTTGATTCCATACAAATTTTTAAGTACATACTTGAAATCTCTTTGAAAATTGAAAAAAAAAAGTCACATTTGGTAAAAGTCTGACTTAAAGACGACCCACACTCTAAAATGCGATAAAACCATCAGAGGAATTGCTTAAAGAACTGTTTTGATGCATACATTGAAAGTTTTTATTTTCACAAACAAAACCAAGTCTTTCAAAGATTTTCTTTTTGAAACAATTGTATGTGCTAAAACAAAACCAAAAGGCCTTTAAAATGGAAAAAAGTAATTAAAGCATTAATAAGAGTACAATAGAAAGCAATGTCAAATTATATATCCAGTGGAGCAAAAAATGGAATGAGATGGGTAAGAAAGGCATCACAAGAAATAGATCCTAACTCAAGTATACAAATTCAAACAAATAAATAAGCTCACACTAAAAAAAGAAGTTCATAGGAAACCAAATAAAAGGTGGGACCTATGTTTTCAAACTAGGTAAGGATGCATGCATTTAACCCTAAAGTATGACACAGGTTTTATTTTACAAAATTCTTGGAATTAGACTCAAACGAGTTAAAATACCAATAGAAAAGGAGTTTAGAAAGCTCTAGTTGAACGAGATAGTTAGGATTCAAGATTTTAGACTAGCTGAGCTGAAAAAGAAGACAAACATTTTGATTATAGTTAAAGGGAATTGCTAGATTGAGATTTCAAGTTAACAGAGCTATCCACATAGATTTTGGTTATGGTTAAAGGGAATCACTAGATTAGAATTTCAGGTGAACCAAGCTGAAGACAAAGACCAAGGTTTTGGTTAAAAAGAATTGTCAGATTGGGATTTTAGAAATCAGCAGCTAATTGTGTCGATGCCGATTCAAAAATCAGCAGCAAAAAACAATGTTGCTGCTGATTTAGAAATCAGCAGCCAAAAACCGTGTCGCTGCCGATTCAGAAATCAGCAGCCATGGTGGAGTCATTTTGGCTTTACTTCTCTCTGTTTTTTTCCCTCTTTTTTTTTGGTGTTTACATTCTCCCCTCCTATTAAAAATTTCATCCTTGAAATTAAAGGGACTCTTTTTGATAGTGCCTCCAAATTCTCACAGCAAACACCACAATAACCGATTCCAGGTCGTGTATCTGGTAATTCTCTACGTGAGTCTTTAACTGTCTTGACATATAAGCGATCACTTCCCCATATTGCATCAAATCACACCCAAGTCCTTTCTTCGAGGGTTCACTGCAAACTACCAGACCTTTAGTATTTTGGAACATAACAATTATAATATGGCAATCTATTTGGCCTTATACTCACTCGGCTAATCATGTCTAGGTTTATACCAAAATCATGTAATTCTAAAGGGATCGAGTCTACTTTTGTTTCATACCCAGCTAGACTAGCCCCACTCCCACATACATGATATTCTCTCACTGATTTAAACCGTAAAGCAATCAACCCTTGCTTCAATTCCTATCGAAGCCCATTTTCTTAGCTTCTTAATCATGTGTTCTTCGGTGGGGATGTAGTGCAGAACAAATAGTGATAGGTCATGGAATTTCCACTCATATTCCAAAACCGATATTTCCCTTGTCTTAATGCCAAGAATTCTTGTTCCTTTACTTTTTTTAATCCACCTCTCAGCTATCAAAGCTTATTGTTTCCCTGAAATGTGGTTCGTAGCCCATTTCTCTCATGCCTTTAACCAATTGTATGAGTAATACCATGTTATCCCTGCTCTTTCTTGCTTCCCTATCTTTGTTAGAGGTATTTCCTCCGTCTGGTTTGGTACCCATTCTTCTTCAACTCTTGTCGTTCTTCCCCGTAAGAACCCAGATGCTCTTGCTAGAGTGTGGGAAGCAGTATCATCCAATGGATCCTCTTCATGCCAATCTTGGCATTTTAACCACTACTCCTCCTTTCTATGAAGGGTGGCTCGGTTTGAGCCCCTTAGTGAGCGCGCACCATCCTGAAATAGATCACAACAACATTATTTTCATTAATTCTCAGGATCCAAACCAGGCGCTCTAATATCAACTATAACGACCCGGTTTTTTCAAGGCCAAAATTAATGGAATTTTTTTTATTATCCGATTTCTAGATGTTTTTCACCATATCCTTCTTCAAATTTATCATTACATTTTGTTCATTAACAAGACACAATCTACGTAGGATAACGTAAGACAACATTCTCATAAAATAAATTCTCAATACATGTGCCTATAATATTACATTTCTATACTCATAGGTTTACATTACATCATATTGACATACTCATAAATTCACATTCTTGTTCTAGTCTCATTAACATCACAAGATCATACGAGAGTGTCGAACAACAAGTTACATAACTAGTACTTTTGTTATCCTTACCTCATGTAATTTCACAACACAACATCCTCATTAGATGAATACCTCATGTAACGACCCGGCTTTTTCAAGACCAAAATTGATGGAATTTTTTATTTAAAAATCATCCGGTTTTTTGATGTATTTCACCACATCATTCTTCAGATTTATCATTACATTTTGTTAATTATCAAGGTACAATCTATGTAGGATAATATAAATCAACATTCCCATAAAACAAATTCTCAATACACGTGCCCATAATATTATATTTCCATACCCATAGGTTTACATTACATCGTATTGACATACTCATAATTCACATTCTTATTCTAGTCTCGTTAATATAACGAGATCATATAAGAGTGTCGAAAAACAAGTTACACAACTATACTTTTGTTATCCTGACCTCATGTAATTTCACAACACGACATCCTCATTAGATGAATACCTCATATGTATATATACACATCATATCAACTTGTTCGCACATTCACTTCCGTGTTCCATTTCAATTTTCATTACTAGTCTTTACAGAAGGGGTCGGATGACTAATTTAGTGATTAACACGTCTGTTCATATATAACTCATATCACTCATAACATGTGAGTATATAGTTCTTTTGTGTGAGCTGCGAAACGGATTTCCTTACGCGCCATATTGGTATGATGTCCCTGTTACAACGCAAGATAATTTCAAGTATTATAGGCGATTTAAAGAAATATAATAAAACAATATTAGCATAACATTTCATTCATAGACCAAAAAAGCGTAATTCTATCATTTCTCCTTATGTAAATAGCATTGTTAATAATCCATCAATTACCAAGGCTAATTACAATACTCAAACTCAATCATTCATCTTAAATACCATTAGCCAAACTAACATTATTCTCTGTTTAAAGCATAACAATCATAGTTCTTTCATAGACTTAGTATATACAAAACATAGTATATATAAACGCATCAATTCTTGAAATTAACTCCTATCTCTCAAATTCTGTTATCCTCTTAGGATGTCATTAGCCAAAGCCAATCGTTTATTCATCTCGGTCATCCACTTAGGAAACTATTAGCCGAAGCTAGTAATTTATTCATCCTGGTCATTCATTTAGGATGCCATTAGCCGAAGCTAATTATTTGTTCATCCTGGTCATTCGCTTAGGATGCCATTAGCTGAAGCTAATCAATTATTTGTGTCAATCATCCATTCGGATGCCATTAGCCAAAGCTAATCAATCATTTATGTCGGTTACCCATTCGAATGCCATCATCCCTTTGGATGCCATTAGCCGAAGCTAATCAATCATTTGTGCCAGTCATTCATTCGGATGCCATTAGCCGAAGCTAATCAATCATTTATCCCGGTCATCCATTCGGATGCCATTAGCCGAAGCTAATCAATCATTTATCCCCGTCATCCATTCGGATGCCATTAGTTGAAGCTAATCAATCATTTGTCCCGGTCATCTCTTCAGATGCTATTAGCCGAAACTAATCATTTAACAGTCACGGTCATCCACTTCAGATGCCATTAGTCGAAGGTAATCATTTGTCAGTCCCGGTCATCCACTTTGGATGCCATTAATCGAAGTTAATCATTTATTAGTCCCATTCGCTTTGGATGCCATTAGCTGAAGCTAATTATTTGTCAGTCCCGGTCATCCACTTAAGATGCCATTAGCCGAAACTAATCATTAGCCCATCAAATGTTCTAGAGGTAGCTTATGTAATCACTATAACATGATATTATATCCTTTGTAATACACTAACAAACATTCCTTAACAGTTTAGCATTCAGTATGACACAATAATAGACCCTTTATATTTTTCATCCAACCATTCATGAAGGTTAATGTTCAATACCATAGAACAATAGATCCCTCGTAATACTCATACAACTTTTCATCACAATTACATTCAATAAAATACAACAGTAGAGCTCTCATAATACTCATACAACCATTCATCACAATTACATTCAATAAAATACAACAGTAGATTCTTTGTAGTACTCATACAACCATTCATCACAATTACTTTTAATAAACTAAAACAATAGATCCTTTGAAATACTCATACAACAGTTCATTACATTTACGCTCAATAAAATACAACAGTAAATCATTCATAATACTCATACAACTATTCGTCAGCAGCTCAAATTCATAATAGCCCAATCAACATCTTATAGTCGGTTTAATATTCATCGCAACACAATCATATATCCACCTCAAATAGGTCATTCTAAAACATTAACATTTTCATCATTGTTTCAACATTCATCAAGAACTCGATCGACATTTCATAGTTATTTCAACAATCATCCAAAATTCAATCAAACACTTCATCGTCGTTTCATTATTCAACAAGGATTTAATAATATATCATCATAAGTAAATCATCTCAAAACATAAACATCATATGAGAAAAAGGTAGGAACCACCTACCCGTTCCTCCTTTAAGGTGTCCTTGCTCGGTCGAAGGTCCGATCATGGTTGCTCCACCTAACACGTCAATGGTCACAAATTAGCACATTTGCATTCTGAAATCACATTCATCACCATACCTATTTCAAGAATCCATATGTTCACATGCAAATGTTCCATATTTTACACAATCATACAATGAAATCATCATAAACATTTTAGTCAATTCTGACATGGGAGTCTATTGCAGAAAATCAGTTATAAAAAAAGGGATTTACTGGTGACTCAGATTTTGGTAGCGAAAACTGATTCGCTGGTGACACAGAATTCAATAGCGAAAACTGATTCACTGGAGGCACCATAAAATTCAACAGCGAAACTGATTCGCTGCAAGCCACACAATGCGACAGCGAAAACTAATTTGCTACAGGCCACACAATTCAGCAGTGAAAACTGATTCACAATTCAGCAGCGAAAACTGATTCACCGCTGACACCACAATTCGGCAGCGAAAACTGGTTCGTTGTAGGCACCACAATTTGGTAGCGAAGATTGATTCACTGCCGCCAACACAATTCGGCAGTGAAAACTTGTTCGCTGCAGGCCACACAATTCAGCAGTGAAAGTAGATTCATTGCGGACAACACAATTCGACATCGAACATTGATTCACCGCCGACACCACAATTCGGCAGCGAAAACTGATTCGCTGCCAACAACACAATTCAACAGTGAAAACTGATTCGTTGCAGGCCACACAATTCGGCAGGGAAAGCAGATTCACTGTAGACGACACAATTCAACAGCGAACACTGATTCGCAGCAGACACTAGAATTCGACAGCGAAAACTGATTCGCTGTGGACAACACAATTCGACAGTGAAGACTAATTAGCTGCTGGCACCACAATTCGGCAGCGAAAACTGATTCACTACTGACAACACAATTCGACAGCTAAAGCAGATTCACTGCGGACAACACAATTCAGCAGCGAGAACTGACTCGCTGTAGGCAACACAATTCAGTAGCGAGACTGACTCGTTGCTGACACAAAAATTGTTGACGAGAACTGAGTCGCTACCGACTCAGAAATCTTCAATACAACCCCTATCGCTATTGATTCACAAATCGGCAGCAGCGACGAAATCGTTTATAATTTGACTTCTTCTCTTTAACCAAATGCAAGGCTTACGCTTGGCTTTTCTCCTTTGTAACACTTCCTAGCCGAAACTTGTACATATAACGACAACAGTCATACTCCAATTCGTATCACAAAAGCATGAACATTGCACCATCAAATCTCAACATGCATATTTGATTTAGGTCATTCTAACTACTAGCTCAAGTTATACAGATCCATTCATCACACAACAAAATCACACCATTAACACAAGTATAATTCTGTTTCGGTTTCACATGACCTAACATCTCTAACAAGGTTGTCATTTATGCATTATATTCCTTTAATCCCTATTCTGTCTAACCCTCACCAAGGCTGGCCAACTTTCCAAGTTTGTGCATTCAAAATTGCAATATTTCTTTTGTTAAATATTATGGAATTAGGTCACCCATTCAACCCTTTTTTATCCCTTCTTTTCATTTAGTTCTTTCCTTAACAGTTGGAGTAAAATTCTTAGGACATGGTTTATACCTCACGAATTTAGTATTTTTGGGACAGGTTTGACATCATTTCTCCCTTTCTGCTCTCGATTTGCTTCTTACTCTTCCTCTCTTTTGGTTTCTCTTCCTCTCGTCAGTTTCTCATCGATTCCAGCCTCCTGTCAAGCTTTCCCATCTCTCTCTCACGCATAAGGCACATGCATCAGAGTTTTTGAGCTCTCTTCAGGAAGGAGGAAAGAACAAGAGCATGCAGCTCATTTTGGGAAGAGGGAAGGGGAGTCACCCTTTATCTCTCCTTGTATTTATAACCCCCAAGGTGTGTTGGGGTGTTTGAGACCAAGGTTGTCCTTACCTCCTCTTTTAGGTTATCTTGGATTGGTTTCTATTCTGATTCTCCTTTATAATTATAATGAGTTTAATTTTATAAATCAAATGGTGTTCAAGATATAAAAAATATAAATACTTACTAGTTGTTCATCATATATGATTTTTATACCACTTAAATAGTATTTTTCTTCTTTTCTAAGGTAATAATAAGATTTTTTTTGTTAAAATTGTACTTGATTGTACATAACTATTATAATTACAAAACAATTAACTAAGTTAAAAAGAGATAGGATAATTTTTACTATTTATTCAATAAATTTCACTTATTTCTTATAAAGTGAATAATATTTATTATTTTTTAAATAATAATATAATTTTTGAAATTATAATTGTATAATATTAATAACTGGTATAATTAATTATGAGATAACTAATTAATAAGACAAGTCATTATAATACAATAAATAAGATATTTAATAGTTTATAATTAGAAAGAAAAAAAAACTATCTTGACGTAACAATAAAAAGGTTCAAGCACCCGCACGTAGAAACATAGAAAGAGGTGCATAGAAAAGTCAGGCGACGGCTTCAAGTCTACAAGAACACAATTTTGTCACCAACTTCAAACACCCTATAAAACCTCCCCTAAAACTCTCCCCTTTTTCCACCGCCACCACCACCACCACCAGCACGACTCTTTCTCTCTGCTTAAGCATCAGAACACGCACACAAACTTCTTTACATTCGCATAACTGACAAGTTTCTTTCTTTCCCTTAACTACATGAACGTGTAATGGGCAACCTATGCACTTGTTTCTCACCCAAAACTCCTGTAAAAACCAAGAAACCCACCAAACGTTTACAGGGTAACTCGCAAACAGCACCCAATTCAAGCAACAGGTGGACCCGGGTCCGATCAACTCGAAAAGACACCCATGATGCATTGATTCACGAACAGGCTTTAGCTGCAGCAATTCTGTTTCGGCAGCACCAGCAACAAAACGGTTCCGATTCCGGGTCATTTCCTTTTGATCGCTCCATTTCGTTAAGATACCCAAACGGTTCGGGGTCAAAAAAGACCCAGTTGCCTCGGAGCTCTAGTTCTAGAGCCCGGTCACTTACTGACCCGTTATTGCAGCCTCATCAGCTTGTTAACCGGGTTTGTTTTATTGTCCTTTAATCGGTTTTCGTGAATTGTATGGTTTTGTTGGACTACATTGTCAGTTATGGGAACTGAGAATCTCGTGTGTGTGGGAGTTTTCTGGATTCTGGGAGCTATGGTTTTTTTTATTATATATACGAGGTTGTCTGGTGCTTAATGATTTTTTTTCATGTGTGGTTTGTTAAGTGGGAAGTTGATAATCATGTTTTAATTTTAATGTTGTAATGTCTAGCTACATGTTTTTTTAATTTTTTTAGGTTAATTTGGCTAATGAGTTGATCAATTGTGTCGTTTGTTGTGTTATAATTATTTGACTTTTGTGTTGGGAAGGATGGAGATGGTAAATTTACTAATTTTAGATGCCAAAGCTTAAGCTGTTGCTGTCCTGTCGTTTGATTTTACTCTTAAATGCCATGAAATCTTTAAACTTTCATCATGGAAGCGATTGGAGATTTAGTAAAGAGTAGATTTCTATGTTCATTTTTCATTTATCGCTGGCCATTTCACACTGTTAACAAATTAATGTCAAAGGGGTGGAAGTTGGATGAGACATTCATTTATTGCAAGCTACCCTTTCCTTTACTGTAACTACCGACGATGGACTCTGAAGTTGTTATCTCATATTCCATCATCCATTTGGGACCTCTTTAAGTGATGGGTTTTAAGCTTGGCCAGATTGATATGAATTGATTGATCTTGGGTTATCTCCCTTAACAGTACTTTGCGTATAATTTCTTTGTTGCTATAATTAACGCAATTTATCAGTAAGATGCATATCTGGTCTGTTATGTAGGAACAGCTAGTATTATTCTTATATTCACTAAAGTATGGTGAATGAGGATGCGTACCAATTGGTAAAACTATGAGGAAGATTCAGAATGACTTAACTTATTATGTTCCCTTTAAACTACAATAATAGAATGTGATCTAGTAAATGGTGACGAGATTATGTAGTGGAACAGAATATGAACTGTTTTCTCCATCCCCTTTAAATCGCTTTAATCATATATTTTCTTTTCCTAACTATTTCTCTTTTGAACAGGATATTAAGCTTGATGATCTTGATACCAACCACTTTGTTCTTGTCCATGGAGGCGGCTTTGGTGCCTGGTGCTGGTACAAAACTATAGCACTTCTGGAAGAGGGTGGTTTCAAAGTTACTGCCATAGACTTAGCTGGCTCTGGGATTCATTCTTTTGATACAAATGGCGTCACCAGCCTTTCTCAATATGTGAAGCCACTTACTGATTTTCTTGACAAACTTGCTGATGGGGAGAAGGTTCTTTCCTGGTTCTTTATCACTTATAGATTTTGTTTATTATGTGCAACTCTTTATGTTATGGCTGAGCTTGAGAAATTTACAGTTCAAATTACTGGAAGAACATAAATCCAACCAGCAATACCATGTGCTGTACCTTTTTTTTTTTTTTTCCTGAGACTGGTCAATTAGGTTTTATAAGCTGGGGGCATTCTTCACTTGCCTGTGAAATTTGACCTTTTGTTGCTGAACAACTAGTTATGTATCCACCACTGACATCAGTATAGAATTTTGCTTTCCTCCGGAACCTCAGGTGCCACATGTCTTAGTTTTAAGGGAGCAGAATAATCCAGTTTCATTCATCTTCAAGCAGCTTTTACTTGCTATTGAATTAACATTAAAGAAAACATAGCATTATTGGTATTAGTGGTTTCTTTTGGAATACCAAGCCACATGGATCTGGCATTTATTATTTACAAAAATGGAATGTGTACGATCAACTCAGGAAATACTTTCATTCTTTAAATAAAAAAGAAGGCAAAGATTGCTTTGGACTCATTGTTGCTTTTAGTGTGGATAATTAAATGCCCCTTTCCTTCTCAAGACTCCAGGGTTAAGCTATTTCTTGTTTGTGTATGAAATACGTTTAAGCAAGCAGAACAATTTTTCTTGAGATTTAAAACTATTAAATTGAATTTTGCAGACAATATTGGTGGGGCATGACTTTGGGGGTGCTTGTATATCATATGCAATGGAGTTGTTCCCTCATAAAGTTTCAAAGGCCATTTATGTTGCTGCAGCAATGTTGACTAATGGACAAAGTACTCTTGATATGTTCTCCCAGAAGGTTTGTCCGTTAAAAGTGCATTACACAATAAAAAAGTTTAGGAATCCTTCTACATGTGATATGTTCAAGTACTTGTGCTTCTTACATCATCTGTTCCGAACTTTGTTTTTTATTTCTTCACTTGGGCACCCAGCTCATTCAAAGAAGTGCTCCAGGCTGCATTCAATACCAATGTTTTTTTTTTGTTTCTTTTTTCCTCCCTGTTTTGGTGTAACAATAAGATCCATTTGCATTATGAACCTTTTTGTCAATCAATCTTTGGACAGTGATATTGCTTGGTTTGTAAGTCCATTACTGAAGGCAATTTTTTCTTTTTGATAAATATTAAAGGCATTTTACTAGGTGTAACTGACAATCTCAGTTTTCCAGAAATTATTTCATTCATGTTATAACTAGAATTTGGTTCATATTTCTTACTAAATTAGAAAATTTATTGCAGGCTGGTTCAAGTGATTTAATGCAACAGGCACAAATATTTGTGTATGCAAATGGGAATAATCATCCTCCAACTGCTATTAATCTGGACAAGTCACTATTGAGAGATTTGTTGTTCAATCAAAGTCCTGGCAAGGTATGCTTGCGCTTGTAACATATTAAATTGCTGACTAAACCCCATTCTATGTTGTCATGCTTGTTCAATAAGAATCACATAGTTTCTTCTTATGATGGACTTGAGCATCTTGGTTTGGTTTATTTGAATTGCTACACACATTCTCATCTAGGAATACAATGGTTGCTCATCAAAGCGAAAGGAATTGGCTAGAAGTTTCTACTATCAAATACTATCATCTTTGGATGCTCTCCTTTACCATCTTGTTTAGTCTTAACTTGGCACTTCATGAGTTTGTATCTGTATCTGGAACTTGGATATAGGATCAAATGCAAGCTTAAACTTCATGTTTGCTTGGGTTACTTAGGTACTAAAAATAATGAAACTAATAAAGGTGGATTTCAAGCACTTGCACAGTTGCACTAGATTCTACTGTAGTTGCTTCATGCCCACTTTGGCAATTTTGGTTTGGCAATCAGTGTTGTGGGACCCCATTGATGAAAAATGTTTACTGTGCTTTTGGCTGGGCCATGGCTAGCAATTTTGTGGCAAGCACACTGCTTTTCAGAAATCTTAAAAAGTCTCATTGGAGTGATTGTTTTGGTATAAAATTTAAATTTGGAGAAACTCTTTTCTTCAAACCTTTGCACAGCATCTGCATGTGCATGTGTGGAATCACTTTCTGCTCACTGCTGCTATTTGTTTTTTGTATCTCCTGGTTCAGGATGTTGCGTTGGCATCTGTTTCAATGAGGCCAATTCCCTTTGCGCCAGTTTTGGAGAAGCTTAATCTTTCTGACTTCAAGTATGGAACTGTGAGGAGGTTTTATATAGAAACTTCCGAAGATAATGCCATACCTATTACATTACAAGAAAGCATGATAAACTCTAGCCCCCCAGAAAAAGTATTTCGTTTAAAAGGTGCTGATCACTCACCCTTTTTCTCAAAGCCTCAAGCCCTACACAAGTTATTGGTAGAGATATTGAAGATCCCTTCAACTTGAAACTTGAAAGTTTTTGGGTATTATATAACACTCTCAAAGTTCTCTTCCATAGAGCTTCATTCAGATGGTACGGGATTGCTATTCTCGTCGATCTTCTCTGCCACTCATTAAAGAAAGGATTCTGGGTAGCTATGTACATGCACATAGCATTAGATATTGTCATCAATGCGTAATTCCCACAAAATTTTTCTAGAATCTAGTGTCAGAGCAGCATAATGCATATGTTCATATCCTCGGTCTCTCTTACTCATGCAGCATGCGCGCGCCCACCTTTCCTCGTGCTCTTTATGTTTTTCTTATCCGATTTTAGATTTTTTCCCCTCCCAATAAAAGAATGTTGATATTTATGTTAGTGAAATTTTGAAGTTACAGAATTGGAAAAGAAAACAAGCTGTAACTGAGATTGTTTCCTTTTAACGTTGGTTTTTGCTATTCTTAACTGAATACGATGAATTGAAGTCCGGTCCTTCTTTGGGCTTATTGTGCTTTGTATGCCATCATGCTTTTATCATGTCTTCGAGTGAATCTTATGGTTTAAAGACTCGTTACACTTAACGTTTGTGTCAGTCTTTTGGTGGATGCTAGTGGAATGGTTCACCTTTTCTTTTTGGAACAGAAAATGTATTGTGCTCTCTTCTGTCATTAGACTTGCTAAAATGCTCCTGTAACCCGTTGAAAGCCCGAGATAAGAAGCATATTATTAATTTTTGTTCATGAACTCACTAGATGGCTAGTTAGCTAGTTAAAGTAGCTTGTTTATTTGCTTTCTTGGAATCAAAAGAGGTTTAGTTGCTTTCTTGGAATCAAAAGAGATGAAGATAGCTGAAATAGAAGGGAAGAGGGAGATATAAAGTTGTGTTTGGCAGTAGTATATAAGATATGGTGAAAGCATTTTTATTATGTTTGGTTGATGAGAGTTAAGATAAAATAAAGCATGGAAAATTCTATTTTATTCTTGATATCTATTATTATTAAGCTTGCAATGTTTGGAACAATAAATAGAGATCACTAGCTAAATGGTCTGCATAAAAAATCTTTTTAATGTAAAAAAAAATTGTGCGATCATTGACAACATGTTTTTTAGTAACAACAAAGAAAATCTTATGTGTTCATTTAATAAAATAGATGGAGGATTAAAGACATTAGTAAACGTCAAAAAGAATAGTTAAGGCTAATTGAAGGCGAAACTGGAAAGGAAAAATAGATGTATATACGTGGATTAAGATATTTATATTATGCCACAAGAAATTGTTTAATTTTTTTTTTATTATATGGCAATTTTTTTTTTGGTAAGACCATAAAATCCCTTAGAAACCTATGTTATTTTAACCCTTTTTTATATATATACTAAGACAGTGATGTTTTGGATTAACTTGAGTTAACTCGGGTTAATCCGTTAAATTCATGACTTTAGTATGTACTTGGTTGAGTTTAATTAAAAAAAATTGAAATCTATTTTTTTTAATTACTTTGGTAATAACTTTGAGGAGGTCTTGAACAAAATGGATAGACAAGAGACTTCAATTACTAATTTACAATGTTCCTAATCATAGAGATAAAAGAGAAGTTAAATTGCAAAAGAGATGAATCCAAAGAGTTCTTGATGATGATAGGAGGGAAGAAAAATTAAAATTTCAAGCTTCAAAGGCTAAAGATAAAGAAAAGATATTTCCAAGATGTATAGTATGATTATTGATAGTAGAAGTTGTGTTAACATCGCTAGTATTATACTCAATGTTGTTAAAATCTTGTTTTTAACTCGTAAAATCATACGATTTTACGAGTTAGTGTATGTTATCGTGTTAAATTGGTTTATAAACTCGAAAAATGGTAAAATCATAGCAAAATCGTATAAAAACATTGAAATCGGCTGAAAACGTTTAAAATCGCGTTTTTAAACCCTGTTTTATGTGTTTAAAAGGAATGTATATATATATTGCAGTTTGCGCTACAATAAGCCAATAACAACACCAAAAAGTAGAAAACATAGCGTCTCCCAGCGCCTCTCTTTCTCAATGTCCTTCTAGTTCTAATTTTCCAATCCAAATTTTCAATTTTCAAATTCAAAACAAATTATCTCTGCAACATTTAAGTAAGTTACCATCCAGTTCCATCTCTTCAATTTCCATCTCTCCGTAACTCACCAATTTCCAAATTTCACTTTTATACAATCTACCTCTCTTTCCATCTCTTCAATTTCCATCTGGGTATGTCTCTAGAATATATTCATTTGCTGGTAGATGGGCTGATGTCTCTAGAATGAGAGTGAAGATGAAACAGGAAGGACTTACGAAACAACCAGGATCCAGTTGGGTAGTTTTGAGGGGAAAGAAACATAAGTTTCTTTTTGCAAACAGATCTTATCCTCTAAGTGAGAGAATATATGAAAAGTTGGACTAGTTGGGAAAAAAGTTGAAGGAATTTGGTTATGTTCCTAATCAAAATTTTGCTCTACATGATGTCGAGGATGAGCAGAAGGGAGTGATGTTGTCTTTTCACAGTGAGAAGCTTGCTATTGCGTTTGGGCTAGTTAGCACCGTGGAGGGTAGCACAATAACAATCATGAAGAATCTTCGTGTATGTGGGGATTGTCACTCTATTATTAAACTTATGTCAAAGATTGTAGGATGCAAGATTGTTGTATGAGATTCTGGCCGCTTTCACCACTTCAAGAATGACATTTGTTCTTGCAGTGATTATTGGTAGCACTATTAGGGTTTTTTCCTTGTTAAATCTGCTGGATCAATGTGCTGATTTGGGATGCCTATATGCACATTAAAGCATCTTCATGATGACCAAAACAAACATTCTGAAGAGGAAGAGAATAGAATTACACAAATAAATTTTAAGATTATATATGGATTTTATATAAATTTTTATTTGAATTATGTATTTTAAGATATTTGAATTATGTATGAATTTTTATTTGAAGCATGTATTTTAAGGTGCTTGAACTATATATGAAAAAAAAATTCTTAGGATTTTACGATCCGATTTTATTTTGTATTTTCTGTGCCGTGTTAAAAATGCGTTTTTGACAACCTTGATTATACTTGTTAAAAAATTGAATTTGAACATTGTTAAACATGATAGACCTTATAAGTTTTGATAGTTGAATGAATGTGGTGAAGTTATTATGACTAAACAGGTTTTGATTTCTTTTTCAATTGGAAAGTATAAGGATAAGATTTTGTGTAATGTTATTCTTATACATGCTAGCCATTTATTGTCAAGGAGACCTTGATAATTTAATAAGAAGGACAAGCATAATGGATTTAAAAATAGGTATTCTCTTGAGAATGATAAAAGGATATACATATTTGCATCATTCTCACCTGGATAGGCTTATAAAGACCAATTGAAATTAAAAAAGAAAAATGAAGCTGAAATGGTAATATAATAAGGTGAGGTCGTAGTTACCATGCAAAAATATATCCAAAAGTGGTTAGTAAGACGTGCTTATCTTAAATCATTATCAGCTACTATTTTCATTCAATGTTGTTAGAGGAAAAGGTTGGCAAAAATAGAGTTTCAAAGGCTTAAACAAGACCAATTAAAGCTGAAAAAAAGAAAGCAAGCCAAGAGAAAAAAATAAACTATGTAGGGTCGAGAGTGAAAATAAAGTGAGCCTTAAAAAAATATGAGATGAGAGAAAAGACTCGAATTTGGTCAAGGGAGGAAAAAAACTCAATTGAAGCTAAAACTAGAGAGAAGAGAATAAGGATGAAAAAAGAAGAGTGTAGAAAATATAGGTAAATAGTTGAGTTTCTATACAAAAGAGAGTGAGATCAAAAGTGTTTATTTTTCTGACACGCCTATTATTTAACTTGTGTATGTGGAGGCATGTTTTAACACTAACAATCTTGATTTTTTTTTTTTATTCCTAGTGTTGTTATATCTTTGTTACAGGATTTTGAGGATGATATAGAACAATCAAATTCAGATTTGAGCGTAATTTGTGTTATTGCCCAAGTTTACGCCAATAAGCATAATTTTTTATCCGCCTATTAGATCAAGCTGAAATATTGCCAAAAGTTTTCAAAGATCTTTCTTTACGCCAACAAGCCTAGAAGATTGTCCAAGTTAGTGGTGAAAGATTAAAATGACAAGTGAAAATATTGGAAGGCCAACATGTATAAGATTGACAAATTTTGCAACCCAATTTTGATTGACAAAAAGCCTATTTGGTGAAAATATTTTCATTTGAGGTAAAGAAATATAAATTTTGATAGGTAAGAACTCGGTGAGAATTTTGAAAGACTTAATTATTTTTATTGATTTAATTGCAAGAAAAATTGATATTTGAAGTCAATTTAGGTTTTAATTGGAAGAAATTAAAATCTAGATATCGATTTGCAATTTTAAAGAGTTAATTTGGTCAAATCATGAGTTTAATAGTAAATATTAAAGTTTCATGGGTAATTAGAAACTTGATTGAAGAAATCCAAAATCAATGACCAAATCAAACTTGATTGAAGATATCTCATAGTTAACCATCAGTGTATTAAGTAAAGACATAAATGCAGATCAAAGAACTCAATAATTAGTTCATATAGGAAATCCCTGTTGTTTTTAAGTCTAAATAATTCTCATTATCTTTGTTATTTGATATTTCCAATAACTTATACTGCTAGGAAAAAAAAGGTTTCTTATTTGTGAACTCAATTTTATCCATTTAGTATTAATATAAGGTCATGCAATCCATTTATTTGTGCATCTTGTTTTCTTTTTTTTGTTTGTTTTTTCTACATTTTTATTCGCACAACCTTTTTTACAGGGATATCCAAAATGACTATTACCTTAAAATACAAAATAAATATCATGAAAATATTTGGTTTAATTTTAATGAAACTTTAATTCTAATGGATGGAGAAGAGTGGGGATATGTGGACCTTATACTTTGACAGGGCAGTAAATGTATTCGGTAATAATGTATGTATTATATTATTTTCACTAATTAATGAGTAACTCCCATTTATGACTTATTTATGATCAGATTACATTTTAAGTTCACTAAAAACATAGCAAAGTATGAATCATGTATCTATGAGCTAAAAAGGTCATCTTAAAGTGGAAGGTGGAAAAGCTTGATGTATACGGTGATTCAATGCTAATAATTTACTGAGTGAAGGAAGAATGAAAAATAAAGGATGGGAAATTAAAGTCATACTAGGAATACCTCTCAAGTTAGCAGAACAACTCGAGAAAATCAAGTTCACTCATCTAAGTAGGGCCAAGAATGAGTATATAAAATGCATTTTCCATATTAGCATCAATGATCTAGATAGAATGTGATGAGAAAATACAGCCTATATGCTTATTATTGTTTAGTCAATAAGGAAACAAATAGGAAGTCTTGGTACCACGATATCATACAGTTCATCATAAGTTATGAATATTTACCCTATGCGAATAAAATGGATAGAAAGATTTTGTGGAGATTGGCAATGGACTACTACTTAGATGGAGAGCTGCTATATAAGAAGGGATTTAACATATTATACTTAGATGTTTAGATGAAACTGAATTATAGAAGAATACTTGGAAGGCAATCATAGGTAAAGACTCGATGTAGGTATCATTCGCAGATATCAAAGACAAAAGTAATGCAAATCAAGATACAAAAGCATATAGGAGTTCAGACTAGATTACTTACTCAAAACCTAAACTCAAACAAATAAGTGAGCCTAATATAATAAGAATCTGATGAATAAATTGAGGCAAGATTATAAAGGTGATGTGGGAAATTAAGTTCACTCATCTTGATGGACTTATTTTTTAATTCTCATGTTGAGGTTGAAGTTGTTCATCTAACAATTTTGATCCATTTATAAATTTTATATAGAGTTTGATCATCTAATAATTTTGACTCATTTTTAATTTTTTTTTTGGTTAAGGTTTGTCACCTAGAAATTTGATCCAATTTTAAAATTTTACATTAAGGTTGGTCAATTAACAATTTCGACCAACTTTTAAATTTTCAATTGAGGTTGGTTACCTCTTGATTTGATCCATTTTGATTTTCATGCATTGGTTACCTTTTAGCCAAACCACTTTGATTTAGTCTTTACAAACTTACTATACAAAGTCAAAGGAAAAATGATTTTTCCAATGACTTGGTATTGTAAGTATTATACAAATAACTCAAATTATCATAACTTATTTTTTATCTCTAAAGTTTCCTAAAAAATAAAATAATCTAAAACTTTTCAATAAAAATCTTTTTTCAATGAGATTTCATCAATTTTCATCATTTGATAATTTTTAGCACTTTTGTTTATTTTATTTTGTGTGAAAAATAGATAACTAAAGATTATAAAAGGATAAATAAAAATTTAGAAAGTGGAGTGAGAGAAAAGAAAGAAGAAGGGGACCAAGTGATCGAGGACAAAAAATATAATAAAAGATCATGTAAAAAAGAAAAGAAAAATAAATATGAGAATCAAGCAAAAATTAAAATATTGAAAAGAAATCCTTGTTGAATAAGGAAATAATATAAAGATCTAAGAGCATTTTGGTTCAGGTTGTTTTCAATTTGGAGAGAAGACTAGGTAATATAAATAAACACATATATAGAGACAAAGATAAAAAAAAAATTTCTTTATAAAAAACTTGTTAACTTAAAAACTGAAACCCTAATTGCCCCATTTGTCTTATTCTCACTGTGACAATCATCGACACTGCACACTAGCCACTAAACCCACCATCTTCCTTTTTCTCTCCACCACAACATTGACATCGACAACAACCTCCTCTCATCCTTAGTCTCAACCACTGTCAATGTTTCGTTCTCCCAATCAAAACTTGACTGTCACGCCAACCACCATCCTAAATCAAGTGGCATAGAAGAAATAGGCCCTCCCTTCATATCTAAAACTACCTAACACAACCCATTGATATTAAGGGAAAAAAAATAGTTGAAACCTAGTTCCCCCTCACCATTAAAAAGAAAAACTTTCCAACCACCAATTTCCTATCTTGAATGATGTTGAGCTACACTGCCTAGGTAAAAAGGAGGAAGAAGAAGACGAATAATCGATCTTGAAATACTCTATTGAGACAAGACATAAAGGAGCTAGGATGGTCAACTGGCCAGATCTGGTATGGAACGTATATGGACAATAATTGAAGTTGGCAACTCTTCTGGATTTATGTATTTGATATTAGATAATGTAACTCTTCCATCAATGTATTGTTAATAACATATAAGAGATTGAATCAAATTTTGATGTGATTTATTATTTGCTAATTAATTCTATAAATTTATTCCAAAAATATGTCAAAATAAAGTTTCAATAAACATAATATATCATTTTAACTAGGTTTATCACATGTGTTAAATGAAAGAAAATCATATATATTTTGACACTAAATCGTACATTATATCTTATTTTGAAGCCTCTTTGGAAGGAATTTACAAACTTATGAGAATCAAGTGTAAATCATACAAAATATATTATTTGTAGGTGAAAAGATGAAGAGGTGATATTTTCTCATGTTAATTATGTGTTAGGATAAAATGATAATTTTAAAAAGTTTAAGACTAAATTGATAACAAAATTACATATTTTTGGAGTAAATTGAGGTTTTTCCTTGTAGATGTAAATTATTATTTTATAAAATGAATCAAAATTTAATTGGCATTCATAACTAAAAATAGACCACTTGTGTTACCTTGTCAAGCATTATTAAACTTCTTTTTACGGCTTTGGCTTAAGACAAACCTAGTACAACAACAACAACAGTCTATATCATCATTTTAACTCTTTTGTTTCAATGTAAGTTTGTTTTTATTATTGAAACTGTGTTTATTATTATTATTATTATTATTTTAAATTAATGTTTTAATTTTTTATTATTATTTTAATGTATTAATATTAAAAATAATTCTTCAACTAAACTAAAATCCAAAGAACATAATCAATGCCTTTCTTCTCTCACATACATAATAACGCATGCACTTATTTTATTATTGTTAAGTTATCTTAATTCAAAATCCAACAAAATTTTCACCTTTATCGTCTGTCTCCCTCCCTCTTCTTGTATATAATCACCTGACTTTCGTTAGTTTCTCAGCCCTTTTATTTTCTCTTGCTTTGCTTCAAGTTTTGTCCTTGAAAAGGAAAAGGTATGCAATTCCATGAGAGCGATGTACATTGACTTTATATACAGATCCAATTCTTGTATACAGCACACTGTGAATCTTTGGTGTGTTAGGCGTTTTCTTTCTCTGTATAACTGGTTTCTCCCTACTTCTTTTTGTCACATATTTTACTCTTTTTAGCTTTCTTCTTTCATTTCTTTGACATAATCTATTTTTTGTATGTTCTGAACATGTAACATTTTGGATCTAGTTATGGTTTTCTCGTGGGCCATAAAATTGTAGGAGTTGAGAAGAGAGAATTTTACCGTTGTGCAAAAATGTGTTCATCTTAAAGCTGATTACGAGATCTTAAAGCTATGGAATTGAGATGAACATTGTGGTTTTGTTATATGTTATTTGGTTTTTGGATAATGCAGAAGCTGAATGGGATTTGATGAATTCTCACTGCTTACATTAACTAAAAAGCTGGAGCTTGTAATCATAATAGTCTTAAGTCACCAATTTCTTTATCTTAGAATGATCAAGAAACAAAGGTGTCATTGTACGTCTTGTTTGCTTCTTTATTTCCAGTTCTAAGGAAAGTTCTCCCCAGAAGTATTTGTAATCTGTGGGAAGACTTGGGATTTTTCACCTATATGACATAGACTCTCATTCGGGTCATTAACTTTCAAAGTGGGTTCACATGCATGGGTTTTTGTGTTCTTGATGTTAGTCACTTAAAGAGAGATTAAAGGGAGAAATAGTTCTGTTCCTTTAGCTAACCTTAGTGATTACCATAGAGGCATTGCGCCAAAGCACCACCTTAAGTCATAGATTAAGCTAGTTAGTCCCACTGGATCCGTTACCTTTATGTGATTGATATGGCCAGGTGCTCAATCAATTAGATGAACACTCAGGTTACCATTCTCAAGCAATTAGTCTACTCCACTAATGTTGGTGACCACTATTGTAAAACTGACCAAGACTAACCGATGTTCACAGGGGAATTATCAGTCATGACATGTGCTTCTTGTCTGTAAATTTACTGCATTGTTTCTTTCTTTCTGCATTCAACAACAACCTCCTCTATATCGCTGAGTAATGTCTTAACAGTGTTTTTAAAGTTTATGTACTCATCATTGATTTTATGTGCAGGTTCCAGTTTCTGTATTAAAAAGGCAATAAATCAGAAGAAATGGGTCGTCGAGTCAGTGCTGGTGGTGGATAGAGTTCCTTGGGCCTATCTATTTGGTGGCCGGGAGACTGCTGCTAAGAATGTGGGACACACTGCTAGCAATAGCCCTTCTCCAAAACTTTGCCACCTACGTTGATTTCCTTTCTGAAATCTAAAAAAAAAATGTAATCTTTCATGTTTATAACATTATTATTCTTATTATTATCTCTACGTATTCTATAGATGAATGGGCTTTACAATAATTTCATTTTGGGCTGCGGTGATTGAGTTTGAATGTCAACTTTTCTCTCTAGACCTGTTGGTTCATACAACTCGGGTTTTATGTTGGAATAGAGGTTCCTTGATACTTAAATTAATAATAAACATAGACAGAAAAATAATATATGAGAAGAGAATAATACGATGAGTAGGAGAAGAGTGCATATAGACGAGCATGAACAATGGCTTAACTTGAATGTTTTACATGATACCTTTTGATTATGTCACCTTACTTTCTAGCATAGTTTTAAAATCCGGCCCAGCAGGTCGATCCGGGACCCGGCCGACCCGAGGCTGGAACCGGGGCCGAGTTGAAGAAAAAACAGGGGAAGGAAAAACCCGGTGTGACCTTACTACCTGACGGGTTGACCCTGCTACCTGGCAAAACCCAGTAAAAAACCTGATTTTTTTTTACTAAAACAACGTTGTTTTGATTTTAAAAAAAAAATTGACCCAGACGACCCGATGACCCGGTCAAAACCCAAAACCCATAACCAGTCTCTCCTTTTTACTGTCTCTCTCCTAAAGTTAATTTGTTTTAAAATTAATTTTAGTATTTTTTATAAAATATCTATTTATACACATGCAACGCACGTGACAAGAATACTGGTAAATATATAAAATAAATTAGGCTTAATTTTATAAGATACATGTTTAAAACATAAAGGTCTAAGTTATATACAAATTCAAAATAAAGGGACTGGAAATAATTTCTCAAAGTAGATCGTCAAAATAAAGCTAATAGACCACAATAAACAAGGAAATTACAGATACACCACTGCCTCCAACCAAACAAAGACCCGAGCTAGGGTTTTGGATTTTCACTCTCTCCTTCTCTCTCAGCAACCAAACAAAGGCGTTGCAGAAGAAGAGAAGATAGCTCAGCCAACAAGAATGACGACTGTAGTCCCCACCTCGGAAGAGGATCCAGCCCTCTCCGTCGTCCGTTTTACCTCCGAACTCTCCTGGTCCGACGCCGGCCCCGAGGTATCAGTTTTTTTAAGAAAATCCTTAAACGTCTCCTAAATTTATAAATCTCACTTTTTAATATTATTTTTATTGAAATATTCTCACTTTATAATCCTTCTTGAATTTGCTTTTATTATTATTATTATTATTGATTGGAGAAATTATTAATTTATTTTGCTTAATTTTTTATGTGCGGTGGAATTTGGATATTGATGTTATAAACAAAGTAATTGTGGAAAATGTTAATTGAGAATTGCGTGTTATGATCGGATTGGTTGGTATGGTAGGTAGCGGAACAACAAGTGAGTAGGCTATGTGTGGAAGCGCAAGAATGTATGGTGATGAATAGGTGGTTGGATTTGACTTCTTTAATGTTAACTTCCGCTGATATTGTTTTTTCCAACTCCAAGGTTTCCGAGAAAGGTACTTCTCTTTTCGCACATTTCTTGCCAAGAAACTAAAATCTAGCTCTGAATTGTTAAGTGGTTATGTACAATATATGAATTAGATGCAATGAGATTGCAATTTTTCTTGATATCAGCTTCTAATAATCTTAGGGAGCGGAGGGCGGTTTTTGTTAGTTTGTGATTTTGGTTGTATTTTGAAAGTGATTGCTTGTTATGCTTGTGATTCATGATATAGATTTGAAGTGTTAACTGCAATTGTACTGATAAATATCAAAAATAAATTTTATTTTTAATCATATAGCTCTCTTTGCTGCGATAATTCATATGGTTATGTAATTGCAAGTTGCTGTTCTCGGTTGATATTTACTGCTATTTTTGGCAATTCATCGATTTCTTGGCTATCCAGAGTAGTCTTCTATGCAATAGCCATAATCTGTTGTCCTTCTCTTTCTGTCCTTCGATTTTCTTCCAATAAGAGTTGTGATTAAGAATCAGGTCAACAAGTTGAGTTTTTTATTGACAAGTAAATAGGTATCTTCTTGAACCATATTTTTCCTTTTCTTTTGACCTTGTTGTGATACATGGTTATTTACTCCTGGATTTTTGTACTTAGTGGACTGTGTTTTTTTTTTTTTTTTGGCATTAGAGAAACATTTTTCTTGAGTGAAGAAACGAGAACATTAACAAAATGGGAACTGAATGTCTAATTCAGACAGCTTGAACCTTGTCAAGCAATAATGACATAGATAGAGATATTATAACTTGCATTTTTATTCTTACAGATACACATCATAATTCTTACATAAGCATAATACGTCATTTCTTTTCTTCTGCCTTAGATCTTGAATGTATCTTCACTGTCATTTGCAATCTTGTCACAAAGTCTAAAAGTCCAGATGAAGAACTTGAGATGGCAAAACTTATATGCGCAAAAATTATTCAACAACCAAGTGACAAGCCTGTGCTGCGCCTAAAGATGTAATATATCATGTTGAGTTTGATTACAAGTTATAATTTTTTTGAAGTCACTATCTTACACTTGACTTCTTTGCCAGCTTGTTCAATCTGTACAACCTACTGGATAATGTGTACTGCCGGTTCTATGTTTACATGAAGGCCTTAAATTTGGCCATGAGTGGAAAAGTCACTGAACACATCATTCCTTCTTGCAAAAAGATTGATAGCTTCTTGAAAGAGTGGAATCTTGAAGTCCGGGATCAGAGAGAGCTTATTCTCTGTGTTGCCAATGCACTAAAAGATAGTAAGAGGTGTGATAGGAAGATATTTAACAAATGAAAATGAACTTTCCTTTTTATCTATTTAAGTTTCATTGTGCATTTATGTTGTTTAATTAATTTCGCAACTGTGCGCTACCCTTATTTTATTGTTGCAGCTCTGCAAAGGATTCTTTCAAATTCTTGACTAGGTATTTAGCCACTTTCTCTGGCGAGGATGCTTATATAATGGGCGAAGCCAAGGATGAAGCTGCACGTACAATTATTGAATTTGTCAAGGCACCTGACATGTTTCAGGTATTGCTTAATCTTGGAGATCCTTTACATCGCAATCTTCCTGCATGCTTACATGAGAAACCATTTTGTAGGCTGTCATGATGTGTCCAATGTGAAGGAAAAATACATTAACCACCGCCATAAAAGCCAAATTATCTTAATTTTCTGTGAACACTCGCTTTTTAGAGAGCTTCCATAACAGTTTATTTCTTTTTGAACTGTGTCTGGTGAATTTTGTTTATACAGTGCTGTAATTTCTGCTGTGATGTTCAAATGGTTAAAACTTGTTTGGTCAGAAATGATAGGACATATCCCTGAATATGGTAATGAAGTTCTAATATAAGGGGACTTTGAAGTTCTTGAATTAGAGTTTTAATTAGAATGAAAATGCTGGTTGTACTTCAGATTTCCATATCTTGGCTTTTTTTTCCTTTTTAACCCTGGTGGTTAGCTTACTTTTTGAATGAATTTATGGCTTCTACACTGTGTATACTTTTAGTGTATTATGTTATGAGCATTAATTTTCTTTTTTCTTTTTTCCCTAGTAATGACTCGTTGCTTTTGTATCGATTTATTTTTTGAGTTTGTTTAAGATTCTTTTTTTGCCTGTCTTGGCCTAGCTTATGTATGTCTAAATTTGGGATTCCAGATACTGATTTGCTTAGTTATATTGCAGTGTGATCTACTAGATATGCCTGCTGTTGCACAATTGGAAAAGGATGCTAAATATGCGTTGGTATATCAGCTCCTAAAGATTTTCCTGACTCAGAGGCTGGATGCTTATCTGGAGTTTCAAGCTGTGAATTCTGCTCTTCTGAAAAGCTATGGTATTACTTTTGGACTTGTGCACTCCAGTCATGGCTGTTAGATGAACTGATATTTCTTCAAAGCTTTTTCTGACAAACATGATCTTCAAAAGTAAATTTATTTTCATTCATACTTCTTTGTTTTATAGGTCTTGTTCATGAAGATTGTATAGCGAAGATGCGGATGATATCACTGGTGGATCTTGCCTCACATGAATCTGGTCGGATTCCATATACCCTCATCAAAGATACTCTTAGGGTAAAACTGGCTCACCATTCTGCTTTTACTAAATTCACCATTGTCTTATTTACTCATTTTGTTTAGGCGTCCTTGCAGATCGATGATGATGAGGTGGAATTATGGGTAGTGAAGGCATTAACTTCCAAGTTAATTGCCTGTAAAATGGACCAGATGAATCAAGTTGTGCTTTTGAGGTAGTCTCTCTCTCTCTCATGATTATAGCAGGAATACAGTGCTTATAATTTATTGTGATTTGTAAAAGTGAGTTTCCTTTGAATATAACGTTGATGTGATGTGCAGTTCTTGTACTGAGCGTGTATTTGGGCGACAACAGTGGCAGGTGCTTAGGACAAAGCTTGGTACATGGAGGGTAAGAATTCTCATAATCAATCTTGTTCTTGCATTTACCATCTGGAATATGCCTTCTGCATTGTGTCTCAGGATCAACATTTTCTATCATAGTGTTTCAAAGGAAGAGTGTTTTACTATTCCCCAGCAAAAAATTAAAAAAAAAGTCAATGGTGAAAAACATTTACCATCTGGAATATGCCTTCTGCATTGTGTCATCTTTATTGGACTCTGACACTGAAGCTCCATGTTTTCCAGGATAATATTGCAAATGTCATAAACACCATCCAAGCTAACAAGATCACCGAAGACAGCTCACAGGCAGTGCAGGGATTGATGATTCGTTAGGGGTCTTTTTCTCTGGCTATTTATTTATAAGGTCAGTCCATAGCTGGAGATGGAGCTGAGTCCGTTGGAATACATCAGTACTTTTGGTTGTCATTTACTTTAGTTTGAAATTGATAGCGTATTTGGGAAAATTTTGAGAGAGGAGGTCTAGGCGTTTGAACATTTACCATGCGAAGTGATTTTATGTAACAAATTCAATGTCTACTCTCTTTATGTGGCAACTTTGGTTTCACTGTCACGAATATGCCTTTTGAGTCATGGCCTGCGTTTCGTTTATTTCCCTAACCATTGACTTCTCTGGACTTTTGGTTCCAATCAATTAGCAGCTTAATGGATGTGATGCATGGCTGGTGCGCACCTGCATTTGAAAAGCAAATCACATGATTGGGGGAAATCTTTTTGTATGTTTTGATTAATGGCTCTGTTTGGCTCCATGCGAAACAGCCGGCAGGGCTAAGCAGGCCCTGAGACTGGTTTCTAGAGCTCAAAACCCCAGCATTGATTCAGAACTATTGGTGTCTTGAAACTTAACACTGCTTTTTCACATCTTGGCAAGCTGCTTGTTTGAGTTATATTGATAAAAGTTGATATCCTTTTTTTATAAACACTGCACAAAAGAAGTGGCAAGGAATTAACAAGGTTTCATGAAAACTGCAGAGATAGAAAAATAAAAGTAGAAAAAGAAAAAGGGCAATCTTCCAGATATTCTCCATTACTTTGAAAGATTGTGTTGCCTATCAAAAACTAGAGTTCAGTTCTGGGTTATTGTAGCTGTCTTTTGACTTGTGCAGTGTTGATAGTATCCTTGCCGCTCTTAGTGTAGTGTATAGTCATCAATGAAGTTAATGAAAAATTAACCTCGGCGAGATGTATCTCAACTGGTCAAGTTTTAAATTTACTTTTTAGAGGTTAGCAGTTCGAGTCTCACAAACCTCAGGGTTACTAGAGGCTTATATGGTCATTAACTTCAAGGTTCATAAGATTAGTTAAGGTGCGTGCAAGCTGATCCTGATATCTACGTTAATAAAAAAAATATATTTGTGTATAATCTCTAAAACACTAGAAGTCCTTCTAACACCTTTATTGGGCTTATTATTTTTTTTTGTTTTAATGCAATCTACACAACAATTAAAATCAATGAATAAATGGAGATATGATCTAATCTTCTATGCTATAACATAGAGGGTCTTTCATTTATAACACTAGATTTAATGCCAACAATATTACCATGCACAGTTGCAAGGGATATTGTCTTTATATAAATAAAGAAAGTACCAACATAAAAGTTTTAAAACTGAAATAAGATTTTTTGAAAATAATGGAACATAAAAGGTTCTTTCAAAGTCTAAAACAAAGCCAGAACTAAGAAACCTCCATACGTGAAAGCTTCTTATTTCATAAATAGATGGCACTTTTATTTTCCATTGGTTTCTTTTTGTTTAAGAAGCTGATATTAACAATTTAGATTATAGAACTATAATCAATTCACCAGTGTCATGAGAAACATGAACCATATTAGAATCAAAATACAGTAAAAAAATGAAATTATCTTTTTTTTCAAGCCAATTCTTGAATTTAAGTAATAATGATAGTGATGGTGGTGATGATGATTAATAATAATAGTGGACAGCAATTATCATGATTGTGGTGGTGCCAACCAACAATAAATATACTAGTTTTACAATAAAACTTAGCACTCAATTGATGTCTTTAACTTTTTGTTGTTGCTTAATAGTTACTTTTATAATTAAAAATATTGTGTGTATTACTTAATTATATTTAATTGTAGACTTAAATATGATATACAAATTATTAACTAAACTTTATGTTAATTATCAATTATTTATGTTTAGAAAAATCAAAACCATGTATATAAACATTATGGATAAAAATCTTTTGTTTTGTGTAACAGAACAATAACAATAGCCCAGTGCTGAGGGTGCTGGTTTTACAATAGAACTTTGTTGCCAGGTGTCAACTCCAGCCTCCACATAATTAATTTTTCAATGAAAGTAAGACTTCCTTTTTTTAGCTTTCTTGATTATTCAATTAGTTTTTTTAAAAAAAACAAAATTCAACAGGTTGCGACCGAGTCATACCGGGTTTTTCTTTTCATGTTTTTTTTCAACCTGACCTGGTTCCAACTCTGGACCGGCCAGGTCCCAGGTTGACCCGCCAGACCGGACCGGATTTCAAAACTATAGTTTCAACATATAAAGCAACTTCAAGATTTAAAACTTTGTCTATCATGATCATGGATAATGCAATCAAAAGATCTTAAACAAAGATTTTAATGGAATCGAAAGCTAGACTAAAGATATTGCTCTAATACCAAAAAGATTTGTAATATCATGATGAAGTTTCAACGAATTAAAAAGCTAAAGCCCAATAACACACAACTCCAACTATAGCCATCATAATTCCAATAAAGCACAAATACCAAACTATAGAAAAGATAATGATAAATCTAAATCACCCTTTTATGGAAAAATTTCACGAATTCTATTTTCTAAATATTTTTTTCCCATCACTACTTAACCTTTCAAAAAAAATAGTTGATGCGGGGGGTTTATTATTTGAATATATTAAATGAATAATGGGCCAAAGAATAATATTTCAATTTTAAAGTAAAACAACTCTTTGTTGGATTTGGGAATCTGAATAGTTAACATTTCTCTCAGAACTAAACCCACAAGTTTTCCCTTGAAGTTTGGCACATCAAGGACTTGAATCTTTACCAAAGCAGAAACTTGTAGGCTAACATCAGAGTTGCCTAATGCCTAAAACCTTACAACTAATAATATACCTCCTAGCTATGGGAGGAAACTGCAAGTCAATCAATGACCTATTGGTTCTACACTTTTCACTATGGATTTGTCCTAAATGCATCTCTGAGGAATAACTTGCTGCATGTCAAGAAATTTGGATAATACTAATTTACTTGATAATACACAATGATGATTGACGGGGCGGGATGAAACAGGCCTTACCTGTCAGAAGTTGGGCCAATGGCCCAATTAGAGAAGAAAGAAAGAAGGAAGAAGAAAAGAAAAGGAAGCCCTACTGGCCAGCAATGGCCCAATTAGAGGGGGGAAGAAAAAAAAAGGGATGGCGTGGAAACCAAAGGAGAGAGAGAGAAATAGGTCATTAGAGTACCACCAATGACTTTCTATCAATGTGCGCCTTTAAAAAAGATCCCCTCACCGAGATGAAGCTAGTGCCATAAAAAGAGATTGATCGGACGATGGAGGGCTCACATGCCAACTAAAGATAGTGAAGCTTAGCGCACAATGGCGCATGTCTTACACTCGCCACGCGTATTTTTTGTTTTCTTCTAATTTAGTCTCTAATTTCTACACCGCTCCAATTTAGTCCTTAAAGATAGCCCGATGAAGGCCTTAATCAGGTAGAGAAGAATAAAAGAGAAAAGAAGAAGAAAAGGTAGTCCAATGAGGGCCCTACCAGGGAGAAAAGAAGGAGAATGAAAAAAAAAAGGTTGGAACTCCAAACAATGTTTAAGCACATTCATGTCCCTTTGAACATCTACTTGGATTCTCATTTTACAAGTTATCACTACGACATCCACTTGAATTTTTCAAGTCGTTAGTACGACACCCACTTGAAAGCCTTGTTTCACAAGTTAACAGGATGAATGCTAACATGAGCAACCGCTCCTAACAAGCTAATTGTGCAATGATTCATGAAGAATCAAATATTCTTCATGATTAATCTTACGAGTAGGTCGCAAACCTATGCCCTACAACACAAATAAATATATTATGAGGTATATAAATATCCAAGGATCACCAGTATAGAGATCATAACATAACAAATTCACACACATAGACTACAACAAACATTCACCTACATTTCCACTCTCTTTCTATACATTATTTTTCTTCAATGCTTTATTAACTTAGACATCAAAGGACACAATATCCTACGTGTAGGATTTGTTTTGTAGAAAAACATGGATTATCATCTCAAGTCCAAAAATAAAAAACTTTCAAGCCTATTAAACAAGCATGAAAAGACCCAGATTGATATTTATTTGAAGTTTTTTCGACCCTATCAATGTTATTCCACAATAAGATTACCAAAACTCTAAAAGGCGTGAGGAAATCATTGTACACACAAACACAAAACTATTCATTACTTTAAAAAAAAAACTATGATTTTGCCACTAGAAAAAGAGTTGGGGTGCCTTGATGTTGGGGGTAATAAGGTCATTTTTAATGGCTCATTGGTCATTAAAGGATTGTTGTGGGGGTACATGTATCTTTTCCACCTTTTAGAATAGTAAAATGAGTAATTTATCCCTATGTAAAAAAAAAATAGAATTGTTGACTAAAGGTATTTATGTATTTTTATTTTTTAGAAGACAATAAAAAAACATCTTTCCCCTTTGAATCAGAAACAAAATAAGACATGCGTGCAAAGGTAATTTCATATTTTCACGAAGGTTTTTTTGTTATTTCCATATTAATGAAGGGTATTTTGGTCTTTTAACGTTGAATAATTGAGTTTTTTAATTAAAAAACATCAATGCTCTTTGGGCGACGCGTGCATCACCTTCTAATTGCCAAACCCACCCTTCCACTGTGTTGTTAGAAGTGTTGTTGTGTCCTCTTCTTCCTGGAGCGTGACATTAGATGATGCATAATTTGTCATTGTGGTCAAGGTTGTCAAAATCGCGATTCAACTCGTAAAATCGTATGTTTTTACGAGTTGATATAGGCTTTACGTGCTAAATCGCTTGTAAAACTCGAAAATGGGTAAAATCGGGTAAAATCATTAAAATCGGGTGAAATCGCGATTTCACCACCGATTTAACGATTTTACTCGCAGGAAAAAAAAGGCCATGTATTTGCCAGGTGTCGACCGCCTATTGGCTTTAACAAAGCAAATGCAATGTTTCTCTTCAGTCTTCTTCGCATTTCAGTTCATCATTCACGTTCAGAACCAAAAAAATCCCAAAATTGAAATCCCAAAATTCTAGCATTCCCTAAACTGAGGATTCCTCAGTGACTCAGTCTCTATCTCTTTCTCTCAGCTGTCCACGATTCCAGTATTCCACGATCACCATCCACTGGTACTCCATAACAACCCTCGCCCCTTATCGACAACGTCCTTTTCACCAGCCACCGTGAGAACCAGAGTCCACCCAACAACAACGGCGTCTCTCCAGTCTCCACCAGGTAAGTTACTCTATTTATCTTGTTTCTCTGGTTCTCTCTTCTCTGTTGGTAACTACCAGCGGTTGGGGGTGCTTTTTTCCCTTGTTCGTTTCTTACTCTAATGTAGTAATGCTAATATTTGTTTGATTGGATTCGCAGGCTCCAAGTTTGACTGCAATATTGATCTCCTCGATGCTTACTACTCAGAACAGAGGTAAGAGTTTCTTACCATGTCCATTTCTTACCTTGTTTGTAATCTGTCGTGACTGTTGTTTAGGACTATTAGGTGCTTTAATCTTTACAGTTTAATGATGTTAAAGATTGAGATTTTGATTCAAAGTTTCTGTGACTGTCTATTATTGAGATATTGCCTGTGAATTTTAGATTCAATTTTAACCGTGCGGTGTGTGTGTGTGAGTCTGTGACTCTGTTTTTTCACATAAATCAATTGTCTCTGTTTCTTGATCTGAACAAGTTGGAGTCAGGTTAGTTATCCATGTGCAATTTCGTTAGTCCTTGTTAGTTGGGTGTAATTCATGTGCTGATTTCGTTAGAAACCTTAGTTTAGTAGTTTTGGTTCAGTTACCAAGCAATCTGTTTAGTCCTTGTTAATTGTTACCTCATCTGCAATGCTACAATGCCTATGATTGGCTAGTGAATTGGGTTGTGAAGCCTGTGATTATGTTGAAAATGCATGTTTCTTCTGTGTGCCTATGCACCGGCACCCAGCATGCATTTGTTATCATGTATTGGGTGTTTGATGTTTTTGTTTCTTGCCCTTTCCTTCTGGCTTTTATTTATGTATTTTTTTAAGTTATAATGGTTACCTTATATGCATAAAACGTTTGGATTGATTACAGGGTTGATTTGAATTGATTCTTGAATTGTTGAACTTATGGCATCTAGGAAAAATTCTTCTGGTAATAGGCTTGATGTGGGATGGCAGCATGGTATAGATATTGATAAGAATTCTAGAAAATTTCAGTGCAAGTATTGTCAAAAAATTATCACTGGAGGTATTTTTCGTTTTAAATAGCATTTGGCTTGCACTCGTAAGGATGTTGAACCATGTCAACAAGTACCAGAAAATGTTAAGTAGATGATTTTAAGTGTTTTGGTGAAAAATCTAGAAGCAACTGAAAAGAAAAGAAAGGCTCATCAATATAGTGTAAATGATAATGATGATGATGATGAAATAAAAGAAATTAGCTCCAATAACAAAGGAAAGAGAGTAGCTAGTGGGAGTGGAAGTACACAAACAACTCTAAATCAATTGCTAAAAAAAGATATTAGAGAAGAAGCATGTCGACAAATTGCAAGGTTTTTTTACACTAGTGCAATTCCATTTAATTGTGTAAAAAACCCTGAGTTTCTTAAGACACTTGAATTGGTTGCAAAGCATGGGCCATGTTTCAAGCCTCCATCCTACTATGATATTAGAAAGAAGTATTTGAAGCAAAAAGTGGACCAAACAATGAATTTGCTTGAGGATTACAAGCTAGAATAGAAAAAAACTGGTTGTTCAATAATGTCTGATGGATGGACAGATAAAAAAAACGTTGTATTTGTAATCTTTTGGTTAATAGTCCTAAAAGGACAGTTTTTTGTCATCGGTGGATACTTCTAATATATCCAAAACTGCTGATAAGGTATTTGAGATGTTAGATGCCATTGTGGAGAGGATTGAGGAGGAAAATATTGTCTAAGTAGTCACCGATAATGCTGCAAATTATAAAGCAGCGGGACAATTATTGATGGAAAAAAGAAAGAGTTTGTTTTGGACACCATGTGCTGCCCATTGTATTGACTTGATATTAGAGGATTTTAAGAAGAAGTTAGAGATTCATCAAGTAACTATTGCTAAGGGGAGGATAATCACCTTATATATTTATTCAAGAACTATTCTAATTTCCATGCTAAGACACTTTACGAAAGGAAGGGATTTGATTAGGCTTGCTGCCACACAGTTTGCTACTACATATTTGACTTTGGGATGTTTGAATGATCATAAAATGCAGTTGATGACTATGTTTACTTCCAATCAGTGGAGTTCATATAGGTTTGTAAGAATAGAAGAAGGGAAACGAATTCAAAATTGTGTTTTGGACAACAGGTTTTGGCATGATGTTACTATATGTATTAAGGAAGCGTATCCTTTAATTAAAGTTCTTCGATTAGTTGATTCTGATGAGAAACCAGCTATGGGTTTTATATATAAAGCAATGGATGAAGCAAAGGAGAAGATACAAGTGAATTTTGGTTCTGTGAAAAAAAGGTATATATCTTGCTAATTTCTATTTTAAATATTGTCATTTATTAATATGAATGTTTTTAGAGATACTTTCAATTGAGATATTCCTTGAGTGTAATGATATTTTTATTGTTTTTTTATATAGTTATATACCTATATGAAATATTGTTGATGCAAGATGGGAACTTCAACTCCATTGACCCTTATATGCAGCAGCTTATTATTTGAATTCTCATTATCATTATAACCCCAATTTTAAGGTTAATGCCAACATTAAAATTGAATTATATCAATGCTTAGAAAGGATAGTGCCTAATGCAAGTGAAAGGTGTAAAATTGACTTGCAACTTGAATCATTCAAGGATGCAAAAGGGTTGTTTGGCATTGAGGCTTCCAAGACAACAAGAGATAAAAAAAAAAAAATCCAGCTCAATGGTGGGATTCTTATGGAGATGAATGTCCAGAATTACAAAGGTTTGCAATCCGAGTTCTAAGCTTGACTTCTACTTCATCTGGATGTGAGCGTAATTGGAGTGCATTTGAAATGTTGAGTTTTTTTTTTATTTTTTTATTTTAAATGTTGAAATATTTGATAAAAATCTTATAAATTTGAATTGAATTATTTATTTAGGTTCATACAAAACGAAGAAATCGTTTGCACTATAGAAAAATGAAGGACTTGATATTTGTAATGTACAATCTGAAATTGAATAATAATCGAGTCAAAAGGCAAGCAGATGATTTTGATGTAGAAGATGATCTTTCATCTGATGATGATTGGATAACTGAGGGAGAAAAAATTCAAACATTGATTTGCATGGTGCTATTGACAATGCAACACGAAGAAAAAATGATAATGAAGATGAAAGTGATGAAGAAGAAATTCCTAATGATGCTGAAATAGAGAGTCATGGTACTGAAGATGATTTGGAGATTCAAAATGATGATATTGGTGTTGGTACTAGTAGTGACACTAATAATCCTCTTGATGCTAATGATATTGATGAATGTCTGAGGAATAATGAGGAAGATGAAGGCAATGAAGCTGGTTTTAGTTTACATGACACACCAGCAGATTATTTGTTTTATGTTTGTTAATTATTAGCTAATGAATAGTTATTTAAATTATGTATGGATTTTTATTTGAACCATGTATTTTAAGGTGCTTGAATTATGTATGAATTTTTATTTGAAGCATATATTTTAAGGTGCTATGAATTTTTATTTGAAATATAAATTTTTTTTAATGTATTTTAAAATTCCTTACGATTTTACGATTCGTTTTTACGAACCGAGTTTGGTTTGCATGTTCTGTGCCGTGTCAAAATCACGATTTTGACAACCTTGATTGTGGTCGTTTATTTTTTTCTTTTCTCTCTCCTCCCCTAAAAAGTACACATTGATTCTCTTTATTTTTGTAATTTCACTTTTAATCCTTATTCTTTTGATTTTTATTTTTTGTTCTTGAATTTTTTATAAAAGTTTTGTTTATTTTCAATTTAGTCCTTCAATTACAATTTGTCATATATTATTGTTTCAAATTTGGTATTTAATCTTTTGATTTCGAGTTTTTTTTTTTTAGCTCTTTAGTTAAAGTTTTATTAGTTTTTAATTTTATCATTGAATCAAATTTATGATATATTATTTTTTTCAATTTGATCTCCATTCTTTTGATTTTTTTCATTTTGTTAAAGTTATATTTCTTTTCAATTTAACCCTCCAATAAAAAAAATTGGTTACCCTTTGATTTATTGTTTTTATTTTGATTTTCATCTTCATTTTTTTTAATTACAATTCTTTGTTTTAGATCCTTTTATGTAATTATATTTTTTTTCTCAATTTCATTCTTTCGCATTTGATATACTAGGGATTGAGCTTCACAATTTTTTTATTTATGGTGTTTCTGTTCTAATGATCAGGGTCACAACTTGAAAAGTTAACACGGGTCAACATCCTTTTTTTTTTTTTGCTAATTTTAGTTTTTGATTTCATTATTTTTTTTCAAAAAAGATTGTCTTTGTGGTTTACTTTAATTTCTTTTCTATCATTTTATCCTAATCTTATGACCTGAACAATGAATTTTGTAAGTTAACCTGAGTTGGGTTGCCTTCTTATTACCCAAGTTATATGTCTATCATGTTAACTCAGGTTTCCTCGGGCTATTTATTCAATTTTGTACTTCAAAGGTTTCTTCTTAAGTTACCGTGATCTTATATATATATATATATATATATATATATATATATATATATATATATATATATATTTACAATAATTGTATATTTTTTATTGTCTAATTAAAATAGAATTAATTTATTATACCAGGTCAGCCCTATAATCCAAGTCATTGATTCTCTTCTTTTTTTAAATGTGCTTGCAACACCTAAAGTATCACCGCTTTTTTAATTTTTTTACTATAATTTTGATTTTTATTCTAATTGATACATTTTTCATGTCTTTTTTTAAATTAATTTTTAATTTATGTTTCAATTAATATCTCTCATCTATTATTTTTTTTATTTTGCTTATTTAGTGTTTTTTTAATAGAGGTTTTTTTTTAAAAAAATTATTTTGTATGTTTAAATTTTTGAAGATATTATTTTGATTCATTTTTATATATATATTTTTATGTTTTAATACAAATGAATTTTATTTTTAAAAATAAAATATATTTATTTTTTAAAAATATTTTAAATATATGCAACATTGCATAATATTGTTTTTTTCTTTTATTTTATTCAATTAGTTTTATATTTTGGTTCATTTTTATTATCGTTTAATTGAATAAAAAACTGATTTTAATAGACAAATTTAATAAACACAACCATGTAAATATTCTATATTGCATAATCAAATAACTTGATCTACATTGATATTTTGTTTCTTCTAGTTTTGCTTCCGGTTAATGATTTTTCTCATTTATTTATAAAGATAAGTATCAATTTATTTAATTTAAAATATTTTCATATTTATTTATTTTTCTTCTAAAAATACACTAGCCAAGACATAGATGAATCAAATACTAGTTCACTAACTAACTTATGTGCATGTGTGGTCTTGTGATAATTTAGTCGGTGTATGTTTGATGGAAAGTTGATTTTTAAAAATTATTTTATAAACTTTCCTGTATTTGTTTGTTATTAAAAAAATTGATCAATGAAAAATACTTTCCATTAAAAAAAAAATTTGGCTTGGTTTACAGGAAAATGTTTTTCATTTATTTTGGGCGGAAAACATTTTCTGGAAATTGTGAAAAATTTAAAAATATTATATTATTTGCTGATTATTTCAAATTTGTCCTCAAATTTTTGATTGGTGTGTGTGTATATATATATATATTATGTTTTGAATATTGTTTTTTCAATTTCATCTCTTAGAATTTAATTTTTATATTAACTTTGGTTCTCATTTTTATAATTGTTATTTGCTTTTCCCTTATCATTTTTTAATTGAATTTTTTCATCAGTCATCATTCTTTTGATTGTTACTTATTTTATTTGAAATAATTTATGAAATGGTAATTATTATTATTTTAATTTCTTCATCTTTCAATTTTTTTATTTGTTAGATTTAATATCTATTATTTTGATTATTATTTATGTTATTTGAGATAATCTATGAAATTATATTTTTTTTCAATTTCATTCTCATTCAACTTTTTAATTTGTTAGATTTGTTTCTTATTATTTTAATAAACTTGAAAAAAAATAAAACATTAATAAGTTATTTTCCAGTTTATTTTCCATGATATAACCAAACACTGAAAATGTTTTCCAACTTATTTTTCATTACACTACCAAACATTAAAAAAATAATTTATTTTTTAAAATTTATTTTTCAAAAATAACTTCTTTCCAACAAAAACATTAGTCATACTTTGTTTATTTTTCAAGGGGTGCAGTCTTTGGGACAAGCATTTTCAGCTGTGATGTCCAAACAAAACAACTCGCATTACGGGTAATAAAAGCAAATTTAATTTACCTGAATACTTAATTGAAAGAGTCTTTCTCTCTTTGAGGACTTAAATAAGAATTTCCAAAATGTTTAGGTACCACTTTTGTGGTTACCAAATAGAAGAGGCACAGAATAGTAAATATCCGAATCAAAACTAAAAACCTAGAAGTATATTATTTTTAGGGTTTTCTGAAACTAAAAACCTCAGACATCAGGAGAGCTGCTGTAATCAGCGGTTGTGCAGAGAAAGAAGGAAGATGAGCAACAGACAGGGACCCCCAAAGCACCAAAACAACTATGCTTGGAAACCCAACGCCGGCCGCAAAATCAATGAAACGGTAACCACTCAATCACGGCAGCTCATCCCATTCAAAGGCATTTAAGGCTTTTATTTTCCTTGTCTATAAATTATTAATTCTAACTAAACTAACCCACAAATCATTTCAAAGTAGGAAGTTGGAGGCAGGCTAAAACCCTTGTCAGAGATTACTGGGGTTTGCCAAAGATGTAAAGAACAGATTGATTGGAAACGTCGGTATGGAAAATACAAGCCTCTTACTGAGCCTGCTAAATGGTAAAGCTTTTTTTCCCCTTGAGAAGTCCTTTTTTCTGTTGTTATTGGAAGTGAACAAGAAAGTGTCCTTTTTCACATTGAAAACTAAAGTGGGTAACTTGAATAATATGAGTATGTTGTGATTTGAATCGAATGTTTTATTGCATCGCAGTCAAAAGTGCTCAAAACGTACAGTGCGTCAAGCTTATCATAATTTATGCACTGGTTAGTTATCTTCTTTCTTTCTTTTCGTTTCAGTTATTGAAATTTTCCTTTGTTTGGAAGGAAGAATGTTGGTGTTAATTTAGTTATGGATTTTTTATTTATATATATTTAGCTTGTGCAAAGGAGCAAAATGTGTGTGCCAAGTGTCGATGCCATGTGGACCGCATAATTGGAAGGTAAGTGTTTTTTTTTTATTTTTTTTTTATGGTTCTCGGTGTGTGTGTTCTCATATTTGATTTTGAAAGTTGGGTGGGTGTGTTCATTTGATCTGTAGAGACCTTGCCGATGTAGAGGCAGAGCAAAAGACACTTGAGGAGGTAGGATTATTTGGTTCTGTTGTGCAATTTTTGTGTGTGTGTTTGAAAGTTAAGGTTGTTTTTGAAATGTCGGGTAATGGATTTTTTTTGTGGTTTTTATTTATTGCAGGCAATTAAGAATGCTCGAGAGAGGGATCGGAGGGCTCTCATACGTGCTGTAAGCTCTTTAGAATAATTCTCTTCAGCTACTAAATCTACCTATAAGTTTTCTTATGTGTCCTTAGAAGTCACGTTGTTTTTCTTCATTTTGGTTTTCACATTAGCAATTTAAACAAGAATAGAGAACTTCTGAAAGGGTAATATAATCATTGAAAAGCAGCATGCTAGTTGCTCTTTTGTAGGGGTACTAATTTGTAGGTGGTTTTAAAGAATTCTACTAACAATGTCACAACTCTTTTTTATCTTTTTTGATTGGAACCGTGTCGCAACTTTAAACTTGGATCAAGTGCTGACCTTTTCTAGGAGATATTTTATACAGTGAGAACTTGCTAAGATTTCTGGCTCTTTTTTGAATTTTTGCAATGATGATGTAATACTAGAATAGAATTATTTGTCTTCCTATAGTCCTATTAGCCCATTCCTCAAAATTACTGTGGGGTCTTGATGAATGCAGGATAATGAACATGCAGACTTTGATGTTTTTGTTTTGTTTACTGATTGTGGGTTTAGTGTACTTCCTAAGATTTTTCAAGTCGAATGTCAGCTTGGTGATGAAGATCCAGAGTCTGACAGTCATATAAAATTTTCATACAATTGCTTGTTTCATGGGTTGGCTTTTATCAACCTGTATTTTGTAAATGTTTTGTTCTAGGTGGATTTGTAGTCTTTACAAGCAATAGGATTTCCCCCTCAGTCCAAATTGACTTAGAAGCAGTGGGTCCTAGTTGATCTACCTTCTTGCTGTCCTCATGCCTTGCTAGAAACATTTACCTTCAAAGATGGCATCATTGTTTGATGCAAATAAATATTACACTGAGAATTCACTCAAGATGCTAAGTTGACATGCAATTTCAAATTACTAAGTGAGTAGCAAATGAAATTGAAAGGAAATTATAAATTTATTGGAGTTGACATGTAAATCTAGCTAGAATGCATGTTGAAGTCTGTTTTGGAAAATAAGGTGTTATTGGCAGTCACCATTGTTATCATCTTGAAGTCATATTAAAGTGAATACGTTTGTGTAAAGAATAACTGGCCACAATTTTAGAATCCCTCTCTATTATAAGATCTAGGCTTTGTCATATTAAGAGCTCTTATAAGCTTCACCTTCTCCATCAGCAATGTTGGGCAAAAAGCGATGATCTGACTGCATAATTCAGCTTGCTGGGAGTTTGTCACTGTATGATGTGGTCTTTTTATTAACATTTTCTTAGGAATCCCGGGTTATTTATTGTCTAACTAAGATACCTTTTCATCCAAGTGCCTTAAATGAGCCTGTCTGCGTGTATTTCATGATTGAAATATTCTGTCTCGACTGTCTGATCCATCATCTAAATTTCATTCCTATATGAATTATGTCTTCAATTTAACAAACTGAAACTACTTTTGTAGTAGCTGCAGTTTCTCCTCTTGATAGTCTGTTTGGGCCTTTTACACTTGCATTGCATTTTATGAATGGTATCTGTTTTGTCAGATGAACAATGGTATCTGACCTTTTTCCACTGTCAAAATGTGTTGTGTTGATCCTATTTATTGCATCAGATGAACAAAGGTAAACCTATGGGTTTGACAAAAAACCCAACCACTGAAGGAAGTAGGGTTGGAGATTTGTTCCCTTCCTCGTCACTCGAGGAATATGCTGCAAAAGGTAGGGATCGCAATCGCAGTGTTAATGGTAACATCAATCTTGGCGATGGAGAAGATGTGCATGATGATGTCAACAATGACGATGATGTCGATGATGATGAGGAGGAGGAGGACAATGAATCCGAAAATGGAGAAAACAATGAAGATCTGGATGGAGAAGATAACCCTGAACATCAAGATGAAAATGGGGACAAAGTTTGTAATTAAGAGAGTACAATGATTTTTCAAGAGCTGTATTGGATTTCCAACCAACAAGATCAATAGCGAAATAGAGATGTCTTGCCGCCTTCCAGTTTTGCTGATGTGGTGAGGTATCATGTATGCAATGCTACAGCTTCCAATTTTTGTTCTCCTTTCTTTTAAAACTCAATGTGGAAGTAATTCTGTCCATTTTTATCAGTGATTTCATTGATCTTGTTAAAGTATTAACTATGTCAAGGAATGAGGAATAGTCACCCTAGCACCAAATTTGTTGAAATCTAAAATTATTAAATGACCAAGAGCTTCTATTTCTTGTGGTACTAGTTCAATTATTGTGATTCAAGTTCTTCAACCATTGCTTCCCAGTGATGCTCGTACATCCTGTAAATTCTGTCGTGATTGGTTCAAAACTTCAAAGGAGCTGGAGCAAAAGTATTTCTTCGGTGTTGCATGAAAATGTGCCATTGCAAGACGTAAAATACAAATGTGGTGCTGTTTTTGAATGTTTTCTCATGCCCATTTCCAAATGGTTGCTTGATGCAAGATGTACTTGTTGGGTTGAGGGATGTTTCAAATTATGCAATGACTTTTAACCGAGCCTCATCTGATTCCATCCATGAAGGAAACCGTAGTCCAGGGTAATTGGTAGAACAAGCAGCAATTATATTAAAAATTTGAAGTGTATTTTGTTTATAAATATATTAAAATAATATATATTTTTTTAAAATTATTTTTGACATTAATATATTAAAATGATTTGTAAACATCAAAAAATATTAATTAAAAATAAAAAATAAAATAAAATAAATTCAAATTTTTTGAAAGTATTTTTGAAACGTAAAAACACTCTATTTGATGGATCAAAACTGTGTTTGGAGTTGTTTTGATGCAAAATGGGGTCATTTACCAATAAAAAAAATGTGTTCTTTGAAAATATGAGTTTACATGGTAGTTGTTGTTTTTTTAAATGTTTTTCGCTCAGAAATATATTAAAATAATATTTTATTATTATTTTTTTAAAAAATTATTTTTAATATAAACACATCAAAATCATCCAAAATATTAATTTGAAGTAAAAAAAAAATAAAAAAATAAATTTTTTCAAAAATATTTTTACAACGCAAAATTAAACAGGCTCTATGTGATGGATGAAAATTGTATTTTTAGCTGTTTTGACACAGGGTCATCTACCAAAAAAACAAAAATGATTTCTTTGAAAATATGAGTTTATTCTGTTCGGTTGTTAACAAATATGTATTCATTTTGTCCCTTGATTTATTTGAAATGGTCCCTAAACTTTACTATGTTAAAAATGGTCCTTGAAAGTAGATTGAAGAGAGGAGATCGAGGAGGGAGGAGAGATACTAATTTTTCTTGAGTTTCTAGAGTTGATTAAAATATGTTTTGAGGTTCAAAAATGGTTTTCAAATGTTCTTGTGGTAATTGTAAGGTGTTTGAGAGTAAAACTAGTGTGAGAACTAGCTTTTTGGTCTGTTTTATGTTATTGATTGATTTTTTTTGTATAAAAAAAATCAAGAAGTAAAAAATTTAATGTTTAATAGTCGAAATATTTTTAAAATATTTAAATAATGACATATTAAAAAAAAACTAAAATGACAACATATTGGATCGATTTTGGTTAACATTGGTTAGCTTGTGAAATCCATGATATGGGGTGTGAAATTGTGATAAAACTATGAAACCCACGTTGAAACAAATTAAAAAGTATAATTATAATGAATTAAATATCAAAGTTAAAAAAAAAATAAATTTAAAAATAAAATAAAATAAAAAAATAACCTGAGTAAATTTATATCAGTGGTTAGTACAACGCTGCGGGCCAGGCCAAAGAATTTTGAATGTAAAGAAAAAAGTTAAGGCAACATAAGATTTCTAAAGAAGTAAAAGATATTCGATACTCGATTCATTAAGTTGATAAAGTTTAATAAATTTAGTTAATTTAAAAACATAAAAAGGTAACCCTAATTTAATCTTTTAAAATCATAACTCGTGAAATACTAGAACTGAACTCAATCAGGAAGCTCAATTCTCAATAAAAATAATAAACCTAAAAAAACAATGTCAACTCATGTTAATTTATTAAGCCTGTGACCGAAGTTATTTGACCATAAATACAAAATTTGAAAAATCTCAAAACTCAATTTTTAACTAATCAAATGTTGAAGAATAAAATTAAAAAAAAATCAGTCATATAAAAGGATTAAAAAATAGCAATTATAAGTTAAAAAAATTCGAGCCCACCCGAGTCAACTCGCCAAACTCAAAAGTCAAGTTATGAGATTGAGTAGCCCAATAAAAAGGAAAATGAAGAAAATAACCAAACCTTTTTTTTTAAAAAAAAGCATCATTAACTTATAAAACCTGTGACATGATCCATTTGATCAGAAGCACCAAATATATGTAAAAAAAAATCATGAAACTTAATTTTCAACAAATCAAATATTGAATGATAAAATTAAGAAAAAAAATCAACCACACAAAAGGATTTAAAAAAAAAAAAAGAGTAATAAAAAGCAAAGAAGAAGAAGAAGAAGAAGAAGATGCTAGCCCACTTGGGTTAATTTGCCCAACTCATTGGTTAGGTCATGAGATTGAGATAATTTAATAGAAAGAAAAACGAAGAAATTCATAATGGCTATTTTGTAAATAAAATAAAATAAGTAAAAAAAATTGTCACCCATATAACTTATGAAGAACAAAACTATCATTTCACTGTTAGAATCCATATTAAATCAACACATATCTACATCAAGTTTTGTTTTTCTTAAGTGGCTAGGACACGTGCATCCAACCCAAACACGTGCAACTGGTCCCGTCCAAGCGAGGCGCGGCCCGCATCCCATCCCAATTTCCTTTCTTCTTCTTGTTTTTTTTTTTTTTAAATTCTTTTCCATTATTTATTATTTGCTCAAAATAATATTTCTCTCAATAATTAATAGTTATTTTATGATTTTTATATAAACTCATTAACTACCCTTCCAATGTACGTTGATTGTTATTGACTCTTCTAATTTATTTATTTTTAATAAATAATATTTGTATGCCTTTTTTATTGATCAAAACTAAACACATACATACATACATACATAAGATATACATAAAATCAGACATAAATACATACATGGTGTTAAATATTTAAAAATAATATTTAAATTAAAAAAAACAGCAATTAATTTTGATTTCATTCTGATACAAGCGAATGAATAGTAAATACGAAGGGCTTGCAACACTGGGACAGGGCGTTGCTCTGTGCTCAGGGTTCTTAAGCCATGAAATCAGCTACTTGTATTAGTTTAACACTATCCAAGATCAAGAGACTTGCCTCTCACGTAGTTTAGTGATAGTAATGTGTGAAATGAAGAACCTAGGGAAGATAAAAACATTAAAATAAGATTAACATCAGGATCTGAGCCCGTAATTTGTCAAAGAGGAGAAGAGATTGAATTCAAAATGCAATCTTCTCAAGGCAATTCTAGGAAGAAAGAGACTCGTCTTAGAAGATGCTGAAGAAAAGCAGTTCAAGGTCTCTACAATGTCGTCCTGGAGGCCTTCTTACAATGCTATGTCCTCTCTTGCTCATCAGCCTCCTCACAGTTGTCATCTTGAGTTCCGATGTCTCTTATCTTCACTTCTTCGACACCAAAACTTTACCTCACTTGTTCTTCGACACCAGCGCGAACGATATCTCCCACAGCCCTATCGTTTTGCCCTATTCACTTCATAGCCAAATCTCCAATTTGCAGACCCAACTAGGAGCCTTGCTTGGGCAGCTTCACAATGAAAGCTCGGAATCAAAAGTAGCAAAATTCTCTGATCAAGTTCTGCGCGTAGCCGTATCAGTGGACAAGCTTGTTAACAGCCTCTCCAGCATATCAGGCAATGCTCCTACTAGTGGCGATGGAGTGAGCAGGGTGGAAGAAGATTTAAGTGAAGCTGGGGAAGGTGAAGATCAAGAACCACCTGGTGTAAAGGTATTCAACACAGGTGAGCTTCATGAATATACCTCTCCAAAACTCAACAGGCCAAGCGGCAAGAAGAATTTTCTTGGGGTGGAGGCAATTAGTCCTTCCATTGGCTTAACATGTGCCCATATGGCCACAACTATAAAGCGTTTCATGAGTTACAAGATGTATGGTATGTGCCCAGATGATTGGGACTTGGCTCAAAAGCTTATTACCAGTGGATGTGATCCCTTGCCCAGAAGGAGATGCCTGTCAAGAGCATCTCCAAACTACAACAAGCCATTTCCTGTGAACTCCTCTCTTTGGACCCAACCTAGTGATGCTAACATCTTGTGGAGTCATTATAAATGCAAAGGCTACTCGTGTCTTGTTTCCAACAAAACAAGAGGCAGAAGAGGCTTCTTCAAATGTGCAGACTGTTTCGATCTTTCGAAACGGAGATGGGAGATCCCAACTAATGAGTCTGTTTCGGCTGAGTTTACCATTGATCAAGTTCTAGCATTGAAGCCAAGAGAGATTCGTATTGGACTTGATTTTAGCCCCACAACTGGCACATTTGCAGCACTTATGAAGGAAAGAAATGTTACTATTGCATCAGCAACCTTAAATTTAGGGGCCCCTTTTAACGAGGTGATTGCACTAAGAGGCCTCTTGCCTCTGTATCTATCGATTGGATCAAGATTGCCATTCTTTGACAACACACTCGATATCATTCATTCTACTCTCTTCTTGGATGGCTGGATTGGGAAGGAACTTCTCCAATTTGTGTTGTTTGATTGGGACCGTGCTCTTCGACCAAAGGGGCTCCTCTGGGTGGATCGTTTCTTCTGTTCGAAAGAGGTCATGAAGCTGTATTTGGATGAGTTTGAAAGCCTGAGCTACAAGAAACTACTATGGAGAGTGGTGCCAAAGACAGATAAGGATGGAGATGAGCTTTTCTTTTCTGCTGTTCTGGAGAAGCCTATTAGGCGATGAGATTGCCAAGATACATATTGGCCTAAGAGTGTAAGTAAATGATAATAACCCTGTTGGTTAAGGCATGATGAGTTCATTAAATCTCAATTCTTATTATCCATTTATCTTCATTGCTCTCTAGAAATAAGATGATTAAATCAATATGGATGTTAAGCATTTCCTTCTAACATTAAAGTGCAAAAATTACACCTTCATTCATCAGAAATTGAGCACTATGTTGCAACACAATCCAACATTGCCTCCTAATTCTCCAAGGTGGAAGCTGACAACAATTGATTTCTGCAAGCAGATGCACGGCATGTTAACTGCTGTAAACAATACCTGCAGTGAACTGCAGCATCTTTGGCAAGCTTTCGCACTAAGCAAGTCTGAGGCAACTGCTGTAAACAATACCTTCAGTGAACTCCAGCATCTTTGGCAAGCTTTCGCACTAAGCAAGTCTGAGGCCTAACGTGCATACGGATGATATTGAGCACAATTTTCCCTTGCTGGTTTCTCTCACTGATGATATTGCAGTAGCGAGCGCTTAAATCACCCGAACCCAAATAACTACCATTTTGAACAACCTGCAACTCTTGCATGAAACCAGAGGACCAAATATTGGCATTGAATTCAATGAGTAATCAAACTTTATTATGGAAGAGATTTTGTTCAGACAAACAACTGTTTCAGCTAAAACACTTATATCTGTGGTCTTCCAGATAATGCAAAAATAATTCTGTGAGTTCAAAATGGAAAAATCACATTATAATTGCATCTAGCAAATATAATATTTTGCTACAAGGATACACCTGCAGAGCATCTGATTGACTCATTTATCCTAACCTTGCATTCCTGGGGGGAGTCAAAACATCTGTGCCTGGAATCTCAGATGGATTAAAAAGTCTTCAAAATATCGTAACTAATCCAGATTCAATACCCATGAGGTTGGCTCCTCAATAATATGATAATGCTAAAGACCAACAATGCTGTATCAGGGTTATGAATACAAGAAAAACTCTTCTGCATGTGTAAAACAACCAGTTCCAAAGATAACTTGATGGAGCCAGCTTCAGACCCAAATCTCTACATTGAGCAATAGCAGGTTCACATCTATTCATCCTTTACACACAGCCGCTCTGAATGGAGAAAAGCAAGGTATCCTCAAACTTAGCATATTGGAGACATACAATTATATAGCAATTAAAACATACATGCATCGAAAAACAAATGTAAACTACAAGCAAACTACTAACAAGATCGCGAACAAAAATAGTCAAGCAGACATGCAGTCTGATATAGCAGGTCCTAAATTAAACCACCTGAACAAATTTATCAGATCAAAGCCCTCTAAAAGTGAACTGTGGTCATCATCATTGAAATTGCAAAAACAGGAGAGGCCTGGGTCACATACCAGGGAATTGTTAACAGACCATTCAAGTACCTTGTAGGTAGCTCTCAGCCAAGAAAAATCTCAAACTCTCGAGATGTATCTAAAAATTATGCTAGAAGAATAGGTAAATAGTTAAATTTTGGCAACTTCTCCAATAATCATGTTAATATGCACGCATTCTTCGCGTCCACTCAGATATTTCCCTTACTTTAAGCTATAAAATGGTCACCATAAATGAACTAAGAGTTTTGACTTCAATAAATAGGCAAAAAGAAAAAATGGGGCAGGTCAAAGGTTAACTATATAAATCACTACTCCCTCAAGCCTATAATAAGGTAGCGTTTGGGAATGTGGCCCAATCGCTGTTTAGCAAAACTTTGAAATTTTTATTTTTGCTTAAAATTATATATATATTTTTAATGTTTTTGGATAGTTTTGATGTGCTGATGTTAAAAATAAATTTTTAAAATGAAAGAATATTATTTTGATGAATTTCCGAACAAAAAACACTTTAAAAAAGCAACCACTACTACAATATCAAATGCTACCTCAGTGCACATCATAGAAAATAATTTTAATTTATTTTTTAAATAAAAAAATCAATTCACACCATATATATTTTTTTATATTTTATAAGTTGAGGTTTAAATGTTTTCTCAAATTTAAAGTATGGGACTGATTTTTTTCACAACATTCTAAGCCACCGCTCATCTTCTAGGCTTGAATTTCTCATAGAAAAAGAACTAATCAAATGAACTTCAACTTGTAAATAATGTTTAGAAAAAGAAAGGGATGAAGAAAAGGTAAACATCATTTCATGAAGCACCAACACCATGTCTTAATTGATAATCTTAGCTACCGACTTCCAAGAAGCATCTTTTGACCATATCTGAGGTACTACAATAGAGCCCCAAATCAGCTTTCAAGCATATCAAATACTGATAGCACCAACTTTTTACTTGAATAATTTCAATTATAATATTTCCATACAACTTATAGACACCCAGTGACCAGCTTCTGGTTTCAGAGTTCTCAAATGTACCAGTTCTTGAGGAATGCGGGCCTCTCCAACACTCAAGTTCAGCATCCAGGCCGTAGAGGCCCACAGGTACATAACAGATATAGAAGCCATTTGATTCATCCAGTCCATTAAGCTTCCCCCATGCACAAGTTACAAGTTATACTTTGATGATGGTATGAATGGATATTGTATGTTAAGCTAACTGTAAACCCTATGTAGTCAGTATTCAAATGAGTGACAATACATTCCAAAGAATAAGTGCTCAATCAAGTAAGAACACAATATATGAAGATAAAACTTAATTCGTTCTGCTCAAAATATGCCAAATCAAACAGATTCCAAAATAGAATTCACATGACCGAAAAAAAAAGACCCCCCAGAATGCAGATACAAGGTCTAGGCCATTCCAATAGGAGCTAATGGGACAAGGAGGGAATTTAGAGGGTAGATTATGAAATGCAGCCAACTACTTGCAAACCATATTGTTGTTTGAAGCCCCAAAATCAGAAATTAACAATGTTAAAATTCTCACATAATAATCTCATTGTATGAAAAAAGATATACACATAGCACCAAAGGTGAAAGAGAAGAAGGAATGCATACTCAAATATTCATAGGCCAATATCATTGTGGTTCCCCATGCTGACATGCTGAAAAATCTGGGACCCAACCCTCTGTAGAAGCCTGTCCAACCATCATCCTTAATCAAGTTTGTAACAACTTGTCTTGCAGAGCTTCTTCTTTCATGTCCCATCACCTAACAATAAAAACAACAAAGTTATCAGAAATGTGTGAACAGAGAGACTAAAACCAAATAAGATAGAAGCTCCTTTTAAGCTTGGTTTACAAGAAAATCCCTATTAAATTCAGAATGCAGGATGAAGAATTTAGAGAAAATCTTGTGGTTGTAGGCCTAAGCCCAAAAACTTTATCATTGCGCCAAGCAATGGCCTCTGATTTACTCTTTTCAAAATACTTTTTTCAGAAAAGACTTCAGCATTTATTTCAAGAGTATTTTATGAGCTATATTTTCCTTTTCAATGATGTTTTTCCATCAAGTTATAGAAAAACAAGGATGTGAGCTCCCAAAAATAGGCAAGGGTTATGAATAAGTGCAAACCCGATAGTACGAGCAGAATTGATAAAAAAAAAAATCAACAAAGTAAGCAGAAATGAAATATATATTAAAGAAAACAAGGAACTACAACCATACAAGATAGAAGCTTCCTTTAAAGTTGAATTACAACAAAATCCCAATTAAATTCAGATTGCAGGATGGAGAATTTAGGAAAACCTTATGATTGCAAGTCCAAGCCCAAAACTTTAATAATGCATCAAGAAATGGCCTCCAAATTTTCTTTTTTCCACAATACATTATCAGAAATGACTTCAGCATTTATATGAGCTATATTTTCTTTTTTCAATTATGTTTTTTGCACCAAGTTAAAATTCAAGCAAGGTTGTAAATTACCCAAAATTAGGCATGGGTTATGAAGAAGCATAAATCCAACAGCAAAAGGAGAAATGTTAACAAAATAAAAGTTCTCATCTAGTCCAGAAAAAAGATTTATTTGCAAGTAGTGGCATCAAAAGTACTAGGAAATTTGAAAAAGAAAAAATGAGGGCCAGGGAGGTGAGAAAACACTGCAGATAATTATTCAATTGAGTGAGCCATAGAGAAAATGGTAAACATTAAGTCACAGCCAACTGCCAAAAAGTCTAGCTGGAAACTTAAGCTTCATGTCTTTTTATTTGACAAGAGTACTTGAAGCTAAAAATCACTGTAAAGCTTATGATTTCTCTTCCAAGGTTACATAGGTACTGGTTTACAGGTTGTCTGTGCACTTAAAACATGATGCAAAAGGAGAAGAAAGAAAATAATGAAACAAGGCAGTGGTTAAACCTTAAGCAGGTTCAAGGATACCTGCAAACGAGTCTTAATTGTATCTAATGGGGTTGTGATGCAGGAAGCTGTAGCTCCCGCAATAATTCCTCCAGTAGCCTGAACTAGCATTATAGTTGACTTGCTAGGAGCAGCTTCCTCACGATCAGTACCCTGGCCTAAAAGCCTGCCCAAAACAATCAGCAACTTTATCAGAAAGGGTTGAGAATGCACAAGTTCACAAACAAGATTTTGATTACAGCTGCTAGTACTTGTATACTTGTGTGCATGCAGCATAGCCACCTGGTGCGCTCCAAACCCAATAATGAGTAGCCATAATAGCCAACTCTTCATAACCTCACAGTGCTTCTGTCTGTCTATAACAACTATCAGTATTCCTATGTGTCATTTGACGTCAGATAACAATACATTCCAGAAACTTTTCACTGGAGTTAGGATGCCCTCCTCAGGGTAGAGGAAATTGAGGATTGAGGAAACTCAAATATATTATTAAGAAATTCCTTCAGTTCAATCTAGATCCTAAGTCCCAAAACTAAAATCTAAAGGCAAATCAATGCCTCTCCAATGAGAAGACAGAAAAATAAGCAAAGCCATCTCATGTCTCACCTCCAGATGATGCGTTGGCTTGAGCCATAACTCGCCCACCATACAGCACTAGATGGTGAATAAGTCATGACTGACAGACCAAACCCCCTGTAAAATCCTCTGATGCCATCAGTCCTTATAATCTTGCGTGCAACATCCAGACCCCCATTATACTTCTCATGGCCAGAATATCCTTGTACCATCAACCTTTGGCTAATCTGAACAGAATCACTACAAAGAAATTCAGCATTTTTATTACCTTTTTTCTCTCTGGGGAAAAAGAAAAAAAAGGGGATGATGGGTTTGTAAGACTTCGCTAAGTATAGTGCAGAGGTTAGATGCAAATCCTTATGAAGTAAATGATCGTAAATGTTGTGCACCAGAGGTCCTATGATAATGCACCGACATTTTGCTTCATGGTTTTTATTAAAGACATAAAATTATGAATTGCTAGTTAAAAATTAAGGTTGCTCCTACATAACGTGAAATTCAAACCACAGCGTATAGATAAATAAACATCCCTGGGAAGCTCCTTTTATTTTCCTCATTTTTACAATGGGATGAATGCTGAAAAGAACAAGAATCACATACCAAATCAATGGGAACAAAGACAGCTTGAGAACAAATAGAAGCTGCCATGCCAGCAATACCATTTGCTAAGGCTGCTTGTGTTGGTTCAGAGAAATTAAATGGCTCAACCATCTTGAAAGCAGTCACTTTCGTGGTCTCTAATGCAGTAAGAAAGATAATCCTAGCAGGAACTGCACCAGTGATGACAGTACCAAACCCTCTGTAGAGACCAGGAACCCCATCTGTTTTCAGTATGCCTCTAATAACAGAAGATGCACTTTTCTCAACAGTATCCCCCGTAGCAACCTGAAGTCTAGTTTTTATAACAGACACTGGGTATAAACCAACTGTAAGCCCAGTAAATATTCCCGCTCCCACAACATAAAACTTAGACTTATCGAGCCTGCAAAATAACAGGTAGTGGAAATAAGCCAACTAGAGATGAATGAGCTATACTGTTTAATTATTTAAAAAAAAAAACTTTTCAAATCTGATATTTCCCATCATGAAAATCTTCATTATAATACAAATACTCCCTAAACCCACTTAAAAAGAAAAAAAAAATCAAGTCACCTTACAATTCGTTTCAGGAAAAAAAACCGAAACCTAGCTCATCAAGCTGGTTTCTCGGTTCCTCAAATCATCCATAATAAATGCACAACGATTCAAAAACATCTCATATTAGTGCCATAAGGGAATGAAGCAAAAACCTCATGTGGGACTATTACAAGGTTCATTTTCCCGGTAACAAAACAAAAAAGAAGAGCAATAATCAATCCATGATAAAAGACGAAGTGAAAAGGTAGTTTACTTGTCCCAGTTGATCTCGGTCTGGCCAAGTGATGATGCTGCCATTTGATTTGATGCTATACTCTCTCTCTCTCAAAAGAAAAGGAAACGCTTGGGAAATGAAATCAAGAACGTATTTTTTTGTTTAGCTTTTCAAGTTTAGCGAAAAGATATTCAGTTTTGAAGGGGTCTTTGAATTGATTTGGTGAAACAGCTATTCAAAAAACTTGAAACCCAAGAATTGGGGACTTTTCTTTTCTTTATATATTTGTTTGTTTGATTTCTTTTCGCGAAGCTAATAAAAACTTGGAGATCAAACAAAACAATTCTATTGTTTTATTGACTTGAGATAAAAAAAAAAAAGTCCTTTTCTCTTTGAAATTTTCAGTTGAGCCCGACGCGGCTTCATGTTAGACGACAGGACATAAATTAGGTTTGTTTTCGACGGTGACTCCTCGAGTTTTTTCGAACCGCCAATCTTATTTCATAATTGAAAGTATTCTTATTAAACTTGGGGAGTCGGCTTCTAGATTTTATGGGTAAATTTAAAAAAATTAAAAAAATTAAAATTTTAATATTTTATATGAAAAAATTAAAAAAAATTTATATAAATATAAGCTATACATATTATAAAAAATAAACTTTAAAAGAATATTTTTAAAAAAAATTTATTTCACATTAAAAAGATATTATGTTAAACTTTTAAATTAAAGTATTTAAACCAAAAAAGTTTTTTTATCCCACATTAAAAAAACATAACTTTTTTCTTGGAAACATAAAGTATATATACTAATGGGTTTTAAATTTCACATTGAAAAAAGATAGTTTTTTTTCTTGGGAAGATAGAGTGTATATATACTATGAGTTTCAAATCTTACATTAAAAAGATACTATGTTATCCTTTTAAGTTGAAATATTTAAACCAAAATATTTTTTTTATCTCACATTGAAAAAATATAATTTTTTTCTTGGGAACATAGAGTGTATATACTAATGGGTTTCAAATCTCACATTAAAAAGATATTATATTATCCTTTTAAATTGAAGTATTTAAACCAAAAGATTTTTTTATCTTACATTGAAAAAACATAATTTTTTTTCTTGGGATTATAGAGTATATATACTAATGGGTTTCAAATCCCACATTTGAAAAAAAAAACATCGGGTCTCGCCCAAGTCACGGATTGACCCGCCAGGTCAACCGGGTTTGGCCGGGTCGTTGCACCTGCCAGTCTTTTAACAAACCCCGACCGGTCCAGCTCCCGGGTCAACCGGATCCCATATCGACTTACCGGGTCAGTCCAAGTTTAATAACTATAATTGGAAGCTCTAATTATCAACTATATAGTTTAGGTTCTCCTACGTGGGTCACCCCTGGTGAGGCTGACTTTTTAATAACATAAAAAAATATATAATGTTGAGACATTGGTAATATGATTTCGTTCACTTATGTTTAAATATGTTTTGAAAGTGTGTTTATTTAAGAAGAAATATTAAATTAGTATTTTTTATATATGTTTTTATAATTTCACTTTGTTAATGTTAAAAATAAAAAAAAATCTGAAAAAAATTATTTTAATGTAATTAAAAATAAAAAATATTTAAAAAGCACATTGTACTATAATATCAAATTCGCAATTAAAAAAAAATTTATGACTCAAGTCATAGATAGTATTAGATCCAATAAGATGATTTCATTTAATTATATAACAAAAAAAACCAACGACAATAAATGGACTGATTTTTTTCTAAAAAAGTGACACGATGTCCAAAAGAAAAAGAATGCTTGTAAAAATTAAAAAGTTAAATTCCAAGATGTAACAACCCGACTTTTCAAGCCCAAAACAACATAATTTTTTTTTTGTACTTGACACACATCGTGTCGATAAATGACGAACATGTTTCCTCACATCATTAATATACAATCCATACATCAACAACAATCAACATTTCATTTAAAAGTGAATCTTACATAAGCTCATAATATTATGTTTGCTTGATTAGAAATTCGCATTTAAAATATACATGCATGGACATGAGTTTGTATTCTATCCTATAAAGAGTTATCATGAATTTAAGCTAAAAAGATCTAATAATAGTTATACATTCAGTACATTGATTCATACAAAGTACATTATGATTAAGAATGCAACTACATGATTCCTTGCAAAAGTAGGTTCCCATGTATTGGGTTTCCTAGGCACCTTGTTGGCGTGACGTCACTACTGCTGTACAAAACATTTACAAGAATGCAATTACTTAATAATAATAATAATAAGAAAACGGTCTGGCAATTTAATGAAGTATTAACATTATCTCATGTTTGAAGCGTGACATTTGTAATTCCTTCATGTTCTTGGTATACACAACTTGCAGTACATATAGATACACCAATTCTTACAATTAGCCATAATCTTAAATTCGGCCATCCTCTTAAGGCATCATTTGTCGAGGTTAATCAATCGTTTGTCTTGGTCATCCCTTCGGATGCCATTAGCCGAAGCTAATCATTTGTTTGTCCCGGCCATCCCTTCGGATGCCATTAGCCGAAGCTAATCAACTGTTAACATTTAAGCATTTGACGATCTGATATCTGAATTAACACAATACAGTAACATTCATGATAAAGTATTTTTCATTATTCAACATTATTAAAAAGGAAGGTGAAGTCACTGACACGACTAAAAGATTGATGTCTTTTCCAAGTGTAGGAGTGTCGAAGTAATAAATAACCCAGCAAGACCGAGGTCGAACCACAGGGAGGTTAATTGTATAAATTATAAACAACAACAACAACAACAACAACAACAATAATAATAATACTAGTAGTAGTAATAATAATAATAGTAATAGTAATAGAAGTAATAATAATAATAATACCAATAATACTATTAATACTGATAATAATAAAGATGATGATGAAGAAGAAGTTGATGAGAACTTTGAGATGAAAGATTAACGTAAGGATTAAACAATGATAACAACAAATGTCAAGGTTAGAGGATCCACTAATGGTATTTCAAACAAATATAGTATAAACTCTTTTTATTCAATTGGAAACCACACACAAATGAGGTTCCAATCAGATTATAAATTGTTAATATGATTACATTAGTTATCTTATTCGAACAATGCTAATACTTGTAAATGTTGTCAGCCATTCATGATAATAACTTATGTTAACAACAAATCAAGTTCCTTTCATAGCTCAAGTGTCAGTTATACCATACAATATGGGCTATGAAAGTGCCGAGTATTTGTTGTACCAATTGTTATACAACATAAATCTAGATTAACCATTTAACAAGCAAAGTATTAAAAGTAAACAAGATAACAAATATAAAGCATGTTAGTATCAAACATTAAAGTCCATGTTGAGTTTATATTATACTTATTTTTATACCAGTAGTGTACCCTTTTCACCTTAACATAATTAACTTAGCTAAACATAATGAAAGAAAGAAACATAAATAAACAAGATAAGAACATAAATGAGAAAGAAGTTAACTAAGTAAAGAAAATGAAATGAAAGGCATAAACAAGAGATTAATATATACAAAACTTAAGTATTACAAAAGAGAGAGAGCAAGAGCATGATCTTGATCTAAACACCAATATGCCTAAATACATGGCAAATGCCTCCTTTTATAGGCCAAAATTTGGAACTATTAATTTGTTGACTAATTGATGAATGGGTGGCCACATCTTGACTTGGTGACAATTCTTATCTTCTTGTCTGCCAAAAACATCATTGATAACGTTATAATTTGAACATACTTAAATCATGAAAGTTCTAGGAAATTGTCTCATATTTCCAGGGTAAAAATTTGAGATCATTTGGACTTCTAGAACTTGAGATATGGGCTGAACATTGAACAGTGTCTGGGCTGCAGGACAGATTCAGACTTCTTCGTTGTTGCTACAATTTGGACTTAAAAACGGCCTTGTTAAATCTTGGATTCCCATGAAAGTTGTAGGCCTATGTCTTACTTTTCCATCCATATAAAGTAGACCTAAATCTGATATCTACAGCTCCAGATATAACCTGATTACCGAACAATGTTCCAGTTTGGACTGCACCAACATCTCTTTTCTAAGTTTGGCCATCTCTTTGTCCTTACAATTTCAGTACTTCAACTCATCAATCAATTCTTTCATTTATGTGATAGGCCTACATTTAAGATGAACATTTACCATAAATTAAAGGTATCTTATATTATTAGATATGTTATTATAAAACATGCTTTAGTTAAGGAGTTA
>Ga0325404_1000109_pt1 | contig 75602 bp, 29 predicted proteins | sample PopdelMetagenome_18_FD_205664 | JGI IMG/M metagenome (GOLD analysis project Ga0325404, IMG submission 205664) | Populus deltoides microbial communities from Bellville, Georgia, United States - Xylem-Control-R1 | ecosystem: Host-associated > Plants > Phyllosphere > Stem > Wood/Secondary xylem...
TAAGTATGCTCTGTGTTTGATCAAGGATCCTGACATTGTTGGTCTTGCCTTGTTCATTCACCTCAGAAATCTGTTTATATTATATAATATATCTCTTTGATCTTTTCATAAAATCAGTATATAGGCTAGAAACCTGTGACCCGATCTTTTAGATCATTCTCAGGTATAACAACGCCACGTACTGAGTATTATTATTATTACTACTACTACTACTACTACTACTACTACTACTACTACTACTACTACTATTACTATTGTTATTATTGTTGTTGTTGTTGTTGCATTGTTATTTATAATTTATACAATTAACCTCTCTGTGGTTCGACCCCGGTCTTGCCGGGTTATTTATTACTTCGACACTCCTGCACTTAGGAGAAGACATCAATCTTTTGGTCGTGTCAGTAATGAAGTATGGGAAGAAGAAGATATGAAGGAGTTTACTAGGTTAGTAGAAAACTCTAAGAAAACCTGGAAACCTGATAGTGAAGAGCTAGAAGTCATCAATTTGGGAACTGAGCAAGAAAAAAGAGAGTTAAAGGCTAGCACTCTTATTACAACCAAGGAAGGAAATAGGCCAGTCTCTCTCTTATATGAGTATGCAGATGTTTTTGCCTAAACTTATAAAGATATATCCAGTCTAGACACTAACATAGTGGTACACAAGATTCCCTTGGTAAAGGGAAATAAACCACTCAAGTAGAAAACTAGACGAATACGTCCAGATATACTACTTAAAGTAAAGGTAGAAATACAGAAATAGTGGGATGTAGGATTTCTGAATATTGCCCACTATCCTTAATGTGTAGCTAATGTGGTTGTAGCCCCCAAAAAGGATGGCAAGATCCGGGTATGTGTGGACTATAGAGACTCGAATAAGGAGCCCAAAGGACAACTTTCCTTTACTTCATATAAACGTTCTAGTTGATAATGCTAAAAAGAATGCCACATATTCATTCATGGATGGATTCTTTAGCTACAACCAGATTAGAATAATAGAAGAAGACAAAGAGAAGACTACATTTATCACGCCTTGAGGAACATTCTACTATAAAGTGATGTATTGAAGAATGTCGGGGCTCCATATCAAAGAGAAATGGCCACTCTGTTTCATGAGATAATGCACCGAGAAGTGGAGGTCTATGTGGATGATATACTTGCAATAAAAAAAACAGATTACACGGCAAGTATTGAGGAGACTGTTTGAGAGGCTATGAAAATACCAGTTAAAACTGAATCCTGCAAAATGCTCATTCAGGGTAAGGACATGAAAACTATTAGGTTTCTTAGTAAATGACCGAGGAATAGAAGTTGATCTAAATAAAACCAAAGCCATCCACGAAATGCTGGCACCTAAGATAGATGAGGAAGTAAGAAGTTTCATTGGGCATCTAAATTATATGGCTCGGTTCATATCTCAACTGACAGTGACATGTGAACTGATTTTCCACTTACTTAGAAAGAAAAATCCTGGAGTATGGGCCAATGATTATCAGGAAGCCTTTGATAAGATAAAATGGTACTTGCAAAACCCACCACTACTAGCATTTCCAACACTAGGAAAGCCTTTGATCCTGTATTTATCATTGACAAAAACAACTATGGGCTGTGTGCTGGGTCAAGATGACGAGTCAAGAATGAAAAAGCAAGCCATTTACTACTTGAGTAAAAAACTCAATGACTATAAGTCCAAGTATACAACAATTAAAAGGCTATATTGTGCTTTAATAAATAGTATTTGCTAACTATATAACCTCATTGATCTCGAAGTTGGACCTGCTTAAGTACATCTATGAAAAAGCCTTACCTGTCAAGTAAAATAGAAAGGTGGCAAGTGTTGTTGGCATAATACAACATTGTCTTTATGACAAGAAAAGCTATAAAAGAAAATGAGATTGCCGACCATCTTGCAAATCATACAGTGGAACACTATGAGCCATTAAATTTTGACCTCCCTGATGAAGATGTGCTGGTAATCGAGAATGACAATGAGGAGAGTGATTGGTGGACCCTTCACTTTGATGGAGCAGTAAAAATATTAGGAAATAGGGCTGGAGTAGTAATAATTTCCCTAGAAAAGAAGCAATACCCTATTACATTAGAACTCAAAGTTAAGAAGCTTGAAATATTTGGGGATTCCCTGTTAATCATTTGCCAAGTAAAAGGGTAGTGGCAAACCAAAGATGAGAAGTTGAAGCCATGTCAAAATTGTCTCCTAAAGATAGCCAATGAATTTGAAAAGTTCAAATTCACCCATATGAGCAAAGATAAGAATGAGTTTGCTGATGCCTTAGCAACCCTAGCTCCAATGACACAAGTTGTTACTTGGAGTAGGATCCAACCATTAGTTATCAAAGTCAGAAACCTCCAAGCTCAGTACTGCATAATTGAAGAAACACTAGATGGGGAACCGTGGTACAATGACATTAAGAGGTTTCTCCAGCAACAAGAATACTCTCAAGGGGTTTTTAAGACATACAAGAAGACTTTAAGGAGAATGACCACGAACATTTACTTGGATGGCAAAAACTTATATAAAAGGTCATTTGATAGGGCTCTAATTAGGTGTCTAAATGAGAACGAGATTGAGCAAGCCCTAAAAGAGGTGCGTAAAGGGATCTGTTTCACCCATGCCAATGACCATATGTTGGCAAGCCAAATCAAAAGATCAGAGTATTTCTGGTTGACCATGGAGAGAGACTATACACACTATGTCAGAAAGTGCCATAAGTGTCAGATATATAGTGATAAGATAAATACACCTCCAACACTGCTATTCAATATGACCTCACCTTGGCCTTTTGATATGTAGGGTTTAGATGTCATAGGGCCAAACAATCCCAAAGCAAGCAACATACACATATTTATTTTGGTGGTCATCGACTATTTCACTAAATGGATAGAAGTTAACTCTTACGCCTATATAACATAAAAAGTAGTCAAAAGATTCATTATGCAAATTTTATAAAAGCATTGCAAATATAGTAATTGTGAATATTATATTAAAAAAAAAACCTAAAAGGCCAAGGTGTATTTACTGTACACCAAAACATAGATCATTGTGGATTGAAATAGTGAAACGATCATTTTATCAATCTCAAACAAAATCAAATGACTTGCTAGTAGGGGTAATACAGTCTTTTTCCACATGATTCATTGGTTATTATCATATTGATTGGGATAAATTGGTATTTTTCACATTTTTTAAGTACATTGAAATGACTTAATTTACCTTTAAAAAAAAAAACTAAACTACATTCAATGGCTTTTTAGTCTTTTCTTTTCTTTTCAGTATAGTGAAATAACGTAATTACCTTTAAAATAAAAAAAATTAAGTCGACATCCAAAAGCGATTTTTTCTTTTCAATATGTTATATATGTATATATATATATATGTATATATATATATATATAATCAGGTTCACTTAAGGGTGATTTGGTAATTTAATTATCATAAATGTTATTGAAAAAAAGGTGGCTAACACATGGATGGTGATTACGCTCTTCGAGCACCGCATACAGAATTAACAAATGACCATAGCTTTTAGGGTGGTATTTGAATTGTCTCGATGGCTCCTCGATCCCTGGATGGTGTGCATGATCAACATACTTCTGGTTTAGTGTCGGTGGGCCTTTTCTTTTCTTTTTTTTCCTTTTCTCTTCTCTCTCCTTAATTTCCGCGCTAGCCCTTTAGATTTTCGAAGCAGTCATTCAATTTGTTTTTTCTTCAGATTTGATCCCTGTTATTTTGATTACTATTTGTTTTATATGAAATAATTTATAAAATTAATTTTTTTTAGTTTCATCCTTCTTTAGTTTTTTTTTTAAGTGTCATATTTGATCCTTATTCTTTTAATTACTATTTATTTTATTTGAGATCACTTTTAAAATTAGATTTTTTCTATGATTTCATCCTCTTTTAGTTTTTTTCTATTAGATTTAATTTTTATTCTTTTGATTGCTTTTTTTTTACCATGGTAAATGTTTTAAATTGATAATTTGTTTTTGGTTTCATCTTTCAATATTAAATTGGTTGAGAATTGAGCTTCTTAATTGAGCTTGAGTCTAGGATTTAATGGGTTATAATTTGGAAGATTAACCCTAGTTTAGGAGATTCATCGGAGTTTGCTTTGTTTTTTTTCCTTTTACTTTTTTAGAGCTCATATTTTTTCAGCTACCCCCTTTAGTATTTATTTAATTGGAGATTGAGCTCTATTTTTTTTTCTTTCTATATGATTTTTTACTAATTTTAAAAATGATATAGGTTATCTTAGGTCTTTTTATTCATCATTCTTTATTAAATTTAGCTTTTTAAACAAAGAAATTTGATTTTAATTTTAAATTTAAATTAATTAATTAATTAATTATAGACATGAGATGCTTACTTTATGATATTTTATTTGGTTTGCTTTTTGGGTCACTGCAATAACGGCACGTATAACCTCTTTTGGTATAGTCATGCAGTCTTTCGTTATAGTGTTAGAATCATCTTAGTGAAACTCTTTCTGGTGGTGGGGTGATGTCCACAGCTAAATGACTGTTAGTCTCCAACAGTCTTTTCTTTGTTCTCCTCTTGAGTGTGATATTGAAAGTTTATTTTTTATAATTCATTATTATCATTTTTTTTATTCATTTTATTTATTGCTGATGCTTTTTTTAATCATATTATTAAATTAACTGAGCTTATTGAATCCAATCAAGTTAATGACATAGGTCTCAGATTTTTATTGCTTCTTTAACAATAGTGATATTATCTTAATATCTTTTTTTACGTTAGGAAAAATTTGAACTAACCTACAGCGTAACACATGTCACCTATTTGGTAACATCTAAACCAATTCTTTATATTGTAACCACGACTAAGATTTGAAACCATGCATGGGAGGGGTGCACTAGCTCATTGCTAAAAGCATGGAGTTGGTAAATTAGGCTTCTAACAACTTAAGATGTTATCATGCTAAAGAGAAGTGAAAAACAAAATCCCCTATCTTGAAAAAAAGGATGTAAGAAACTACTTGCATTATATATTAGCTACTTTTACTTATTTAGTGTTAGGTAGACGAATAAAATACAAATAGTCCAATAAGATGCAATAACCTACAATGCTTACTAAATGCAATATTTTTGAATTATAAGACGATTGATCTCATAACCATATGCTTACAATGTTTTATGATTAAGGGCTTGTTTAAGAGTATGATAGAGATTGTTTTTCAAAATGTTTTTCACTTAAAAATGCATCAAAATAATATTTTTTTTTATTTTTGACATTAGCACATCAAAATTATCTAAAAACAGCAAAAAAAAATAGTTTGAAGCTAAAAAAATTCAAAATTTTTCAAAAGTGTGGTTGGACTGCAATGCCAAACAGGATCTAAATGTGTGTTTGATATTATGATGTATGACTCTATTTAAAAGTGTTTTTTAATTGAAAATGCATTAAAACTATGTTTTTCTGGATTTTTTTTATTTTTTATATCATCATAACAGAACACCTAAAAAAACATCAACATTAAAATGTAAAAGACGACATGTCATGATTTGATCATTTTTGAATCATTAAGGCTTTCTAGCATAATAAAATTGGCATAATGGTCGATTCATGAGTGTCGTAGTTGGATTGGTCAATTATGTTCGATTTTAATAATCATGATTAATTTTATTAAGACATGTATTTTTTTAAAAAAAAACGCATCTTTATTAATCTATTTGACATATTTAAACATGTACCATGCTAGTTTGATAAGTATAAGTATGTATATAATTTTATAATAAAATAAATTAATAAATGATAATTTTAGATATTAGTATGCAATGTAAGCATAATCCTTTAATATGCAAGGTAAACACCATTTAGAATTTTCTCTAAAAATGAAATTAGAAGCTTCTTACCATTAAGAAAAATTTTAAAAATTTAATTAATATCTTTCATTATTTGTTAAGATAATCATAAAACTCAAGATAATTAACAAATACACATTATTCAATCACTATTTCTTCTCTTTCTCTACTTACACTTATGTAGGCAATTGCATCAACATACATATTATATTATTATATTCAAACACTAATTTTTTTGTCAAATAGATGATATGTGAAAATCAATCTGTTTTGTTTTGTTTTTCAACAGACAATATTAACATGATGAGTAAATTCACATTTCTATTATACAATGTATTAGCCTTTGCAAAGTTTCACCAGGTTTGAAACTACTAAAACTAGTTTTTAAGCTAAATCAGTTGATCGTTGTTCATCCGTGATAAACACTTGGAAATTTTGCAGAAATCGATTGATCAAATGATATGATCGTTTGAACCGATCGACCGCTTTAAGTGTCAAAGGTATTCTAATAGCTATAAACAATAGTTTCTTTTGGAAACATACATAAAGCTCTTTTTTGTGCAGAATTAATGAGAGATTCTAAACATACATGATATAAAAGCTATTCTAAAAGAAAAATCATCAATCCTAATAAACTCTAGGTTGTCTTAAATTAAATCTTTATATTCTAGCACAAGAGTATAAAATCTCACACACATTACACTTACACTCCTTCAATCACCATAAATGCTATTGAATGAGTTATAGAGATTATAGTTTTCAATTGTATAATCTCTCTTTAAAAGAGTGAATCTTGTTGTAAACAAATCATAATTGTAAACACATGAGAGTTTGGATAAACTCTTGGCAATGGTACCAATGAAAAAATCTTGAAAAGGGGACATCTTCAAATAGTGTAATTACTTGGTGTGGATTCATTAAGGGCATTGTATCTTTCACTTGAATTAACAAAAGAGTATAATACTCAAGTACGGTTAGTACTTGAGGTGTGGATGTCGGCTTACCGAACCACGTTAAAAACCAAGTTTGCAATCTCTCTCTTTACTTTAAGCATTTTAATTGTATTGTTGGTTATTGTGTATATATGCTTACTGTGATTATTTGTTTTATTTGACATAATTAATGGAACACTTAATTCCCCCCCTTTAAGATGTTGTTGTTGCCTTAATCCTAGAACAACAATTGGTATCAAAGCTTATTGATAGTGACATGATTAATCAACTTGAAAAGAAAAATAAAGTTTTAAAAGAAAAGGTGGATAAGTTGAATACCACACTAGCAAAGTTCACTCAAGGTTCTGAGATTTTAGATCCCATGTTTGCTAGTCAAAGATGTGTCTTCAATAAAAGAGTTTTAGGGTATCAACCTAAAAAATATTAGAAGAATTACTTTATTAAAGCTAAACAATCATATGATCAAAACCAAACATGTCATTATTGTAAAAGTATCGGTCATTTGATTTACGTATGTCCTATAAAGAAGAACAATGTTGGTAACATGACTTTGGTTCCAAAAGGAACCACCAATAACCAAAAAGGGCACAATAATGTATGGGCACCAAAAATCTTATCTAGATTTTGTGTGTGTAAAAATCAAGAGAATATAGGGGAAACACGTTAAAAACCAAGTTTGCAATCTCTCTTTCCTTATCTCTTTATTTTAAGCATTTTCATTGTATTGTTGGTTATTGTGTTATATGTGCTTACTATGATTATTTGTATTACTTAACCTAATTAGTGGAACACATAATTCACTCCTCTTAGGTGTTGTTGTTGCCTTAATCTTAGAACAACAGATTTTATATGGAAAGATCATTTGTGTTTTTGGAAAGACTCACGTGATAGTTTTATAAAAGATCCTTAAACTTAAGATCAATAAGTTATCTTATATAAGGAATGCTATGCCTTGATCCTACTACATGTTGTCCTAATTAAGAGTAACAAATAAACATGTATTGGGTATAATATGAACTATATAAAGGTATTTGAATAATTAAGATAAGATTCATCACCTTAGATAAATTAGAAAAAAATATTCCATTTGTTTTCAAATACTATGAAGGTGAAATGAGATTTGAAAAGAATTTTAAATCTTATTCTAAGAACCAATGACTATGGTGTTAAGAACAAACATGACTTGACAGAATAGATACATTCCATGCTATAATATCTAAATCGAAACATTGTTGATGAAAAGATAATAATTATATTGAGAAACTGGTTATTGAAAGGTTATGTTAAATCACTTATGAATTTTATAATATTTAGTGGATCATGATAAGTTGCTAGACACTCCTAAAAAGGTTTAGAAGATTTCTCACTAGTAATTCGTGTGGATTACCATTAAAGGTTGGATATTTGAACGGCTTGTGGTTTATAACAACCTAACATTGAAGCAATTATTTAAAGCAAAAAAAAACATATAATCTTCAGGTAATCTTTGTATAAACCTTAAATAACTCTAAATCTCTTTAATAGAATCTTGAGACTTTATTTGTTTTTTAATTTATCATTTTCGCTGCATGTATGTATTTTAGGAAACCCTACAAGAATTTATACTAAATTATTTGTTCATCCACTATATAAAACATAAATTAAAGAAATAGAATTAATGTCACTAAATATCAAACATACAAATCAAGTCCATATACATAAATAAATTAATCAAGAAAAAAAATACTTATATTGAACAAATATTAAGAACATTTATTTATTTATTTATTTTGGTTGATAAAAATGTTTTTCATCACAGCATGTATTGAAATTCATTATCCCTTGTCTTATTGTTGCAAAACCAAAATAAGATTTATCAAATAAAAAAAATTAATTTTTGGGAATCATAAAACTTTTGCATTTTTTTTCCATTAACAACAAAGAAATCCACGTCATAGTTATCAACTAGCTATTTTATCTGCGCTCCATCGCGGATTGGATAATTTTTTTAAAAAAAATTGAACATTTAGGCTTTTCCAACATGTTTTTTTTTTACATAAATTTAAGCGTATATCAAAAGTCTTATATATACATTTAATTAAATAAATCAAGAATCATCTATGTCAATAAATGAAAAAAAAATTAATGATAACTAAAAATGAAAATAAAAAATTAAGAAATAGAAATAGATCAAGATATTTGATCTCGGAACACGAGTTATTTAACCAGTATGTTTAATGACTTTATTTATTAAATATATTTTTTTAATTTAATAAAATAATAATAGAAATAGACATACATATGAAATCGATTGAATAAAATTAAAAGAAAAAAATATTAAAAAAGGTTGCATATATTAGAAAATATTATTCAAAAATAAATATTTATTATTATGAAAAAAAAAAGTTTATATATATAAATTTATAGATGAATTAGAATGATCTCTTTGAAAAATCAAAACTAATGATTATTTGATCTAGAAACTCATTTTCAATTCATTTTTGACCCACAACACTTATAAAAACAACATAAACATCCTAATTAACTCGTATATGACCTCTAATAACCTAAAAATCCAAAATTAAGAAATTTTCTAGCTCAAGTCTATCATTTTAGGTAAAGTAAAGGGTAAAACAATCTATGATAAACTCTCCTCATTAAATGAAATCTATTGACACCAAAATTAACCTTTTTTATGGTCAAAATCGATGTCAACTAAGACTTTTTTTCTCTACTAACGAAATCCGACAACTTTCTCTCTCATCTATCAAACTAAAGACTAAAAATTAAAGAAAATAAAGTTTTGGATAAAAATTGAAATTTTGAAAAATATTGGAACCAAAAGCCCATAATTTTAAAGTAAAAGGACCAAACTGAGCTTTTTGACCCATTCTCAAAACTGCCATCTATTTCCCCTATCTTTTTCACTTTGGTCCTCTTTCTTTTAATCTTGCAATTTCTTAATAAATTTCAAGTAATTATCCTTCAAATTTATCACAAAAGGTTGAAAATCGACTAAAAAAGGTTTAAGGATTAAAATAAAAAAATAAAATAAATTTAAATAGTGAGTTTGAAGTGAGATATGAGAGTATGAATAATGTTTTTGTTACAATAATTCTCCCCCAACATTTAGAGTTTCTTATAATATGATTCCATCGAGATTAAGTGAGTAGGGGGTCACTATAATGTTTTTAGCCTTTTGTTTTAATGTATTGTTTCATTTAAAAAATAAAACTCAAAATGTCTTTGTTTTAGAATAGACTAATATAGTAGCCCTGCACTTTATAGGGGGTCAATATCATTTTTTTTTAATATAAAACAAATATTAAGAGTATAGAAAATGTTTTAAGTCCCTTGAGTCTAGCAGTTATGCTAGACCCAAGCAAATTAAGTCTGATGACAAAGCCAGATTTAAGAGCCTGCCAGACCCAAGCGACCCAAGATAGTAGTAGTAGTAATATAATAATAATTATTTTTAATTTTACTCTTCAAATCAAATCTATGGTTTTTTTAATAGTAATAATTTTTTTTTCAAATTTATTAATAATTATATTAATAAGATTAATAATAATTAAAATAATAATATTTATAATAATATTAAACATGCATGACCAAAGTTATTATAATTTTTAATTTTACCATTCAAATCAAATTTATGGATCTGGTGGCCATGCCAGACCAAAGAGAATTGGGTTGCTAAACCCAACAAACTTGGCCCATGCAGTCATGTCAGACCCGAGAGGATTAGGTTTGGTAGCTATACTTAATTAATTTTTTTATAAAAAAATTTAAATCATCCTTAAGGTATTCTAAACAAAAATGCTAATTAATGTTTTTGATATTTTTTTTATTTTTATAAAAAAATATTTAACTTATCCTTGAAGTATTCTAAATAGAAATTCTAATTAATTTTTTTTATTTATTATAAAAAATTATTTAAACTACCATTGAAGTATCCTAAACAAAAATACTAATTAATGTTTTTTATTTTTTTATAAAAAATCATTTAAATTACGCTTGAAGTATCCTAAATAGAAATGTTGGTTAATGTTTTATATATTTTTGTTATAAAAAACATTTAAACTACCAAGTATCCTAAATAGAAATACTAATTAATTTTTTTTATAAAAAAACATTTAAACAACATTTGAAGAATAGTAAATAATGTTTTTTTATGAATGTTTTCTGTTTTTTATATAAAAAAACTTAAAACTATTCTTAAAGTATATTAAACAGAAATCTTAATTAAGTTTTTTCAAAAATTGTTTTTGTTTTTTATTAAAAAAAACATTTCAACTATCCTTGAAGTATCGTAAGCAGAAATTTTAATTATTTTTTATAAAAAAAATTTTAAACTACCCTTAAAGTATCTCAAACAAAAATACTAAATTTTTTATAATTATTTTTTACTTTTTCTAAAAAAAATTAAAACTATTATTGAAATATCCTAAATATTTTGTTTATAATTTTTTATAGGCTCATGGGTTTAGCACATATTGTTTTTTTAATTTTTTATAGGCTCTTGGGTCTAGCGGTCAAGTCAAGCCAATGAGCCTTGGATCTAGCGGCCAGGCCAGACCAAGAGTGTTAGGTCTAGCATTTTTGGCAGATCCATGGTGCTTGGGTTTGACAACTCTTGTGTGACCCAAACAAACAATAAACAAATAAAGGACAATTATGTATTTTCATTGTCACGAGAGAGAAAAGAAAAAAAAATGTAAAAAACCAAAGAAACGTCTCTTGAAAAGATAAAATGAGAAGTTGAAAGTAGAACTAATATTACAATCCACATTGAAATATCTTTTGATCTACATTAATTTCCTCATACCAATTAGTTTTTTATAAAAAAAACATTAAAACTATTATTGAAATATCTTAAATAATTATTTTTATAATATTTTTTTATTTTTTATAAAAAAATATTTAAACTATCCTTAAAGTATTATCCTAAACAGAAATGCGAATTAATTTTTTTTATTGAAAAAATATTTAAACTACCCTTGAAGTATCTTAAATAATTTCTTTTATAAATTTTTTCTATTTTATATAAAAAACATTTAAATTACCATTGAAGTATCATTTTATATTTTTTTATAAAATACATTTAAACTATCCTTAACTATTTTAAACATAAATACTAATTAATTTTTTTTAAAAAATTGTTTAATGTTCTTAGGTCTGGCGGCCAAGTCAGACCTAAAAACCTTGGGTTTAGCGGCCACACCACCCTCAATTGACTTGGTTCTAGCGTGTTTGTCAGATCTATGATGTTTGGGTTTGACAACTCTTGCCTAAACCAAGCAAATAATAAACAAATATAAGATAATTGTATATTATAATTGTTATAAAAGAGAAAAAGAAAGAAAAATACAAATAACTAAAGTAAAGTCTTGTGAAAAGAAAAAATGAGAAATTAAAAGTAAATATAGTTCACAATGAAATTTCTCTTAATTTATATGATTTTTTGCATGCATTATTTAGCTTTTGTTATAATAGATCCGGTTTGATCCATCAATTCAAGAGTTGACTCGACCCCCACTTGACCCGGGCACGGTGTGCTATGAAAGATCCCGACCATGGAAAGAAAAACCGTCCTCAACTGGAGAAGGAAGAGTTTCTAAAGAGAGAGAGATAGGGGTTATCTTATTCCAATACCAAAGATGATGTTAGAGTTTACAATCTGGTGAAGATTTTGGATTCCATGGTGGCGGTGGGGTTGGTGTTGTCTAAGGTTTAAGTTTGGTTGAAATAGAATAGAGAAGAAAAGAAAATGGCAGGGATCTTCGAGTATTTTGTAGTGTGTGGGTTGGGTCCGGAGATGAGAACTATGGATGGAAACAAAGGATATCATGGAATGCGAGTGTTGTATTTGCCTTCTCTACTCGATCAGTATCCTCCAGATAATCACTCTCTTTATCCTCCGCCTCCTCCTCAACTCCCAACTGTATGTTTTTTTGTTTTTTGTTTTTTTTGTTATGTGGATCTGATTTTGATTATTTAATTATTTGTGTTTGGCAGTGTGTGCTTCCTGCTGGTGTGGAGTTTTACCCGTCAGGACTTGATGCAAATGATTCCTCCACATTTCCTAAAAGTTACCCCATTGTTTTGACTGGTAACATTTTTTTCCCTTTTATTCTGTCAGCTATTTGTTTATTTCACAATTAAAGTTTTCTGTTAATCAGATTTATTGTGAATGGGTGGAATTTTGCCAAGTTGTTCTTTTCCTTGAAACTTTGAAGCATGAAGAGCATGCAACATGATCCAACCTTATGTTTATGAATTTTGTCTTTCTTGATAAATCTTACTGGGTTTGTTTTGAAGATTTATAGTGTTTAAATTTCTTATGATTTCTATAGATGTAAGCACTAGGGTGGAATGCGCTTCTACAGTACCAGAAAGAAAACAATAAAACTCAACTCTAGCATATGAAATTATGTTTGACGAACAGCAGAAATCATTACTGCCATTCACTTTTAGTGTCTGTTCACTTCTCAATGGCTTCAGTTTTATTTCATGTATATGAATTTCTTACAGCTTGATTTATTTCCGTGTTGTCCTTTATGTTTGTGTAATTCTATTTATTTTTTGTGAGACTTTTTCAAAACTATTTTCCTTTTTAATGTAAAATCTTTCTGCAGAGGGTGATGGATCCAAAATTTATGTTAGTTGCATTGCCTTTCGAGATCCAGTTAGTGAGGATATTGCTGAAGCTTACCGTATACCTCCAAATTCATTTGCTGACAAATGTATCTGCCTTGTTTCCCGCTCTCCTAGTTTTGGTGTTCTTAGAACTGCACTGGAGGAGTTATTTGCACTTTGCTTTTCCCCTGCTGGAAGTAGGTAAGTATCTTTTAGTTATGGAAGGTTCTCTGATATGGCTAGCAATAGGTGAGAATTGGGACCCGGTTACCAACTTTTTGGCTTTTTCCTGGTATACGTGCACACATGACTCAACCTTTACAATATCAAAATATGAATTAATAGTTATAAGATTTTATAGTATGGCTAAGTTTATCAGTTCATTAAAAAAATGGAATTCCATCGTATCCTTTTCATTTCATTTAATGTTCTCAGCTCTATAAAAATTTCAGCAAGCCATTATGGGATGTTATATCATACATGGTCTCCAATGTACCTTTGCCTACTCCTGGAAAGGATCGGGTCTTGTTTGCCATTGAGAATTGCCTGCTTTCTGTGGAGGCTCCACCCAAAGATGGACTCCCCCATGTTGAGGTATGACTTCCTATCCCTTCGGTTTTGTTAGCTGGATTCTGCCTTTTCTGATTGTGTGGTGTAGTGGAGGGTTAACAAAAATTCACATTATTATACAGTAAATGACTTTTGATTTTGCTGAATGCAGATATCATTTCAGCCATTGGTACAGTGTTTGGATGTGGACAACTTGCTCAAACTTTTTACTGCCGTGTTACTTGAAAGGAGGATTTTACTTCGTTCCAACAAGTATCTCTCTGACCCTTACAGAAATAATAATTGTTTAAGAGAAGTAATGAAATTTAATCACCATTGATTTGATTCTCTTTACTATTCTCACTACACTGAAAATTTTCAGAAGTCATCTGGGGTATGTTTGCATGCTTATTAAAACATGTGCATTGGTTTTATTGGTCAAGTTTCTGCATCATCATTTGTTTAACTTTAGGTTCCCGATTATGTATTAATATCTGCTTCAACTTTGGTATGTTATGCATACAAGAATAATACAGTGAATTTCAGCTAGTGATGTTGGGTGCTTAATGTCTGTTTAAATCCATATTAAATGGCAGAGATGCCTTGAGTTTGTGAAATAACCAACAAGCCTCCATGGGTTTGTATTATTAGAGGCCAGGGTAAATAACCAATCCATATTGTTGGCTTGATAATTATTTCAAAGTGAGTGATATTGTTGGCTTGATAATTATTTCAAGGTGAGTGATATTGTTGGTTTGATTATTATTTCAGTTGAACCTATCTTGTATGCTTTGGTTTACCACTATCAGGACATGGTTTGAATTAGATTTTTTGGGAATGTTAGGGGAGTCAACATCCAATTATGTTATTAATAATTGATGTGGTCTCCATTTAGATGTGTTTATGCATTGCTCTAACCACTAGCTCCCATTATTTGATTGCCTTCTTTTCCAATTGTTAATCCCTGGGTTTGTATACAATCAAGGAAAAGTACGTTAGCAATTTAATGGATCTGTTTTTGTAGTGTGCAAGTGGATTTCAATTATCATGATATGAAATTTCTAGTCAGCAGTCTTTCTGAAGATAGAAATTCTATAAAAATATTAAGAAGACTGGTTTTGAAATTAAATGGCTGCAAATCCTTTTCATATTTACCATGCTCTCTTACTCAAGGCCACAGGCTGTTCTAAAATGTTGTCTGGATTCTTCACCAAAGCAGCTGTTTGTCTGCAAATTCTTGATTTATCTACCATTGAAGCATTAGTTCAAATAATACTTGCTAATATCTTTTGCGTTTTTAATTTTACTATATTCTTCTGAGGCAGGTATTCACTTTTAACCCTAGCATCAGAGGCCATATGTCATTTGATTTATCCCCTTAGGTGGCAGGTGAGTTTTAATTATTTGGAAATTCACTCTTCTTTTACCAGACTAGAATATCACTTCTAGGTTTTCCTTCTAATGCTGGAACCTTTTTCATCTTCATAGATGAAAATTGCGGCTAAAATGTTTTTCATTATCTGGATAGGCTGATGGTATATTCATGTCTTCATGTGATTCTCTTATCAGCTCACTTCTAATTATTTTTATGTTTGTTGTGCTGAAGCATGTCTACATTCCATTACTATTTTTCAGTGGAGTTGACTATATTGATGCTCCTACACCTTATATGATGGGTCTCCATTCAGCTGTTGATACATCTTACCTTGCAATGGATGGTGTAAGTTTTTTGCTTAAACTTATGGTTGTTTGGCTTAATAAATGATGTCTTTCTTGGTAATATTTTATCATGCCTTTTTCTTTAATATTTGTGTTTACATATTATTTTTCTTAAGCATGGAATTTGGCAGCATTTTCTCTATCAGCTCTTTTGTGTTGGACAGCTCAACTGAGTAGAATAATTTGAAAATGCTATGATATGGTTTCTGGTTTTGCTTTATAGAATGCATAGCATGAACTGGTCCATGTGTTTTAAACTTCTTGGAAAGAACGATTAATATACACATTCTACTCAATAGAGATCGCAGAGTTTTTGTTTCCCAGGTTACTCCCTTGACAGATGAACTGTTACCTGTTCTGTAACCATTTATGGTTTTTTAGCCTCTATCCCATACCTTTACTTCTGCATGGCCAGCCTTGAGTTGGTCTACGTAGAGGGTTCGATATTTCTGTTTGCTTTTAGTAGATAGGAAAGAAGAGTGAGTGTCTAGTGAAGGAGCAAGGTGCGCACAATTCAAAACAATACTGGATCCATTCATCATATGATTTAACTTGAAATTGATTCCTGAAATGAGTAGAACTGTGATCGCCATGTTGTGCAAACTGTGGATGGATTCTCTTGGAAAATGGTGCAAATAGTGTAGGGTTATTTACAGCATACCTTGCATAAGTAGAAGCTCAAATGCAGAATGCGGGTATGATCCTACCTGCTAAAATACTTCATAAGTGAGTTTCATATTACTCTTGAATTTTTTGTTTGGTTGGCAACCTAAGATATATTGACATGTCTGGGCTGGGATCACTTTTACAGTTTAAAATTAAAGTTTATCACATTTTGGGTTAGTGATATAATTGTGAGAATTCTGTCATGTAATCTTATCTGATTCAGATGTATGCTGGGAACTTACACAACATGAGTCATTAAATTAAATGACTATAGGATCATGTAAAGCCCATAATTAGGCGTTTCCCTTGCATCTTCATCTTAGGGTATCTAGTACTTAGGATCTAGGCTCCCCCATTCTCCTATTTTTCTTTTTGATTGGTGTGCAGTTTCTCTCTTCAATTAAGGAGCTGTGCAAATATTGTCCAGTATAATTATCATTTTCATGTGTGGCACTGAGAGGCAGCTATGTACATTAATATACTTCTCATTACTATTAGATGGTAGCAGATTTCTGCATAGTCTTTTAGCCTTTAACAGAACTGAGTGGAGGTAGATCCCTTTGTTGACCCTAACTAGTTTTGGATTGAGTTTTATTTTAGCTTTGAGTATTGCTATGTGGTCTTCTATTGCTTATACAGACTGATATTCAATCAAATTTCCATCTTCTTTCCTTTCCTGTTTTATGTCAGAATTTCATATTTATTGTCTGAAATACTTTCAGCTTTATTGTTAGGTCACTTTCTTGAGCTATGGTTTATGTTATTCTGTCCCTTTTTCATTGTATTGCAGGTAGTGGTTGTGGACCTTGAGTATAACCGAATTTGTACCTCAGAGGAAATACCCCCTATTCCAGAGCCAGAATTAAGTACCTTGCGGGGTGAGATACTGAAGCTATTGTACCCCAATGTCATGGGAATAGATCAAATGAAAGCTGGTCTGGTTAGCTCATCTGAGCAATATTTTAAAGGCTGCAACAAGCCTTGGGGAGAAGATCATGACCTTCAACTTAGGTGATACTTGGATGCACCATGAAATCTTTATGAAGTACTCATTGCTTTCCTTGTTTAAATTTACTGCATGTTTACATAAACTGTTCATCAAAGCTCTTTTGACAATATTCTCTATATATAATTGATAGGTTTTGTAATTGCTCTGCATTTCTGTTATATTGGTATAGTCTTTATTATATATAAAAGATGGATGTTCAGTTATTTGCTTAACTGAGAATTGGAGAAGCATAAAGACATGCAATTATTTTGAAAATGCAATAATGATGGTTATGCTTGTTGCCAGCAATTAAGTTCTTAGCTTGAATGCTTGTTTAGTTATTGCACTGCTAAGCATGTAATTACATATAATGTACAGCACTCCACCTGTCTCCTCTTTTTTTGTTATTTCCCCTTCTTGGTGGTAAAAGAGAATCCAACAGTGTATTGGTTATTCCAGGAATCCTGGAGCTTCTAATTTTCTGGTGTTGTTTGTTTAGGACAAACTCTCCAAAAGATGCTCTATAATTACTTGTAGTCATACATTTATCCCATATAATATTCCCATTTGATTATGATGTTATCAGATATAATGTGTTTCCTAGGTTTTCCGGTGGTACTAGTGAATCAGTTTATATGTTTTCTATAACAATGTAGTATGACTGTGTATTTTTCCAGCTATTTCTAATGGTTAATCTGGCGATTGCTGTTTCTCTTTACAGGAACTTGATTTTAAATACCTGTTTTGTATCATGTTGGTGCTTCCATTATACAAAAATTCAGGATGGATATTCTTACTTAGATAGCTTAATTATTTCCTGTTCTTATTTTTATTCTAATACTTGTTAGATTTGTGCATTCTATGCAGGTTAATATTCCTAAAGTTCTTTGCATCCATTTTAGGTGGATACCGGAATTTCATTGTACGACTCTCCTGTCTTTTTCCTTTTTCTTATTATCGCATGGAGTTAATTTGAAAAATTCTCACCATGACCTTCTTCAAATTAATTTTATGAAGTTAACTATTTGCAGGAAAACACTGCAACTCATGCCTTCAACACTCAAGCATTTTTGAGGAAGCGCTCTCGGTCAACCAACCAACCACCAGATGCCATGGTGAAGTTTTTTTTCCCATCATCATTTACCAACTTAGAAAAATCTGCATCGTTAATTTGTGAAAATTATTGAACTTGATATTTTGTGTTTAAATCTATTTTTATTTTTGCATTGATTTTTTTTATTGGTTGATTTGGTTCTCCTTGTATTTACTTTATTGTTGCTTGCAGATAACACAGTTCTTAGACTCCCATGGTTTCTTGGATTATTTGGAGAGAGTTATTGATTCTGATGAAAACAATTATAATCTTCTTGACAAGTTACAAGACGCAATTGGAAGGGGTCAGAATCCCATTTCAGTTCTCCCCTCTTCGTGGGTAGAGCCTGAAATTATAACCATATCAGATCCAGATGTTGGAATATTGGGTAAATTTGAGGTCTTAATTTATATTAATCTGTGAAATTGATACAAATACATCTCAAGTGATTTTATAACATTATAGTAACATTGATGTCCTCATTTCTTTCAGGATCAGGCACTAAATTTACTTATGATAGGTTTCCCGCAAACATCAGGTCAGAAGAACATGAGGAGAAGAGGAAGCAAATTCTTGCAGCAGCAAGTGGGGCTTTTGATTACATAAAGCATGCTCCTAGGTGTGTATTTTGCTAAGTTTGTATGTGTGTTCGGTGTTCCACATAAATTTATTCTAATTTTCACTATGTTAGTTTGATTTGTAATAGTGAATTCCTAATATCTCTAATTTCTGGACCAGTTCACCATCTGTGCAAGTGGGCAAGGACTCTCTTAGTCCCATGGAGAGGGCTGTAAGTTCTTTATATCATAAATGGTGCAGCAGGGGCTCTGTTTTTGAAGTTGGGTTATCCTGATCAGTGAATATTTATGTTTCACAGGCAGAAAGGGAGCGCATGGTTTTGGACATTAAAGTTAAGCTGCAGGTATAATTTTTTTTTTCTTTTTTGAATGCTAATGAACTTTCTGGGTAGTTCCAGTATTTAACACATATAGGAATGTGTGTAGATTTTTTATATTTCAATTCATCATGTTATAATCTTAAAACGTAGTAACTTGTATTAACTGGATTTAACCTTTAAGCATTCCTTTCTTAGATTATTGGGAGTTGAAGGATTTTTTTCCCATTTAGAGTTTCACTGTAATCAATCAGAATACCAGACATAGCTCTAGGATGCAGCCTATCATCCTAGCTGCTAGAATATGTGTTTATATTGTGGTCCAACTTCATCTGAGAAGTTTTCTTTTTTGTTGTCTTTATTTTCTCCCATATTCATGGGTTTGGAATGGGTATTGTTATTGCTGTTTTCTCTTGATGGAAAGAAAAGTCTTGCTTGTAACGGAACCTGTTATGCAATTAATTTAAGTTTGTAGAGGCTAGGAGACATCATTTCACTTTTCAAAGATGCAACTTACATGCAATATAATATTATGAATAAACTATGCAAGAATAGGTAAAATTTAGGTGTTCAATCTTATTTCTATTTCTGTGCTTCTGTGATGTAGAAACAATATGAAATTTGGTAGAATTTCAAGCTGATAACAATGCTGAAATTACTATGTCTGTCTTCTTTCCATAATCGTGTACTTCTGGTTTGAAGTATTATTTTTACTTATACAGGGTTTGTGGCTGCGTCTTCTTAAACTAAGAGCCACTGATGATCCACTTTCATCTTTTGAATATGGCACTATCCTTGGTATGCTTCTACAAGAGATTAAACCTTTCATTGACATTTTTTAGACAACATTTTATGGCTTTCAATTCTCAATTTTATTTACTTTATAGTTCAAAAGAGTTCTGCATATTGATTGGTGTTTTGTTTACTGGCTTTGCAGCACTGATTGAGTCTGATGCGGAGGGGATTGGTGGTAGTGGATTTGTTGAATGTATAAGGGAGCATATACACTCAGTACGTAGGAGAGAATAAATTTATTTAATCTTTTCTGTGCTTATGATTAAGCTAACTTTTTTCTGGATTTTATTCTTGTAGGGATGGCACTGTCAATTGACCGATGAGCAGTTTATTGCTGTGAAAGAACTGGTATGTAGAAGATGCATCAAGGCTTTCTTTTAGCATGAGAGAATTGCTATTGGTTGAAATTTCTAAAATGTATCTCTGAATTACATTACAAAATTAAATCATAGTGGATTTGATGATTAAGTTCTTTGTTGAATATCCATGATGGTTTTCCACTTACATGTAAATTGTTTCTTCAGAATCTAAGCTTCTTTTACCCTCCCTGACTCTGCCTCTCCCTGTGCGACCTTTCATGCTACCTAATTCCCTATATTTTATCTGTGTAAATTCAGCTTAAAACAGCAATTAGTCGCGCAACCTCCAGGAATGATGTGTCAACCATTAGAGATGCCCTTGAAGTATCTGCTGAGATGTATAAAAGAGATGCTAATAATGTTTCTGACTATGTCCAGCGTCATCTTATTTCTCTGTCTATATGGGAGGAGCTACGGTATACATTTAGTCATTTTCTGCTGGATTTCATTTATTGTCATTACTTCATTTTACAGTCTCTTGTAAAATGACTCCCTATTGCTTTAAACTAGGATTTGTTTTCATTCGATCTTTCCCATCATATTTTGATCTTATCTTATCTCAACTTCCTTTTCTTTTGTCTTTAGAGCAGCTCACGTAATCCTGTTGTGGTGTTGCTTTAATGAATTGTTAATTGTCAAAAAGAACATAGAAATGGAAATTTTAGATGGTCTGTTTGATTTTCTTGCAGGTTCTGGGAGGGGTACTTTGAGTATCTAATGGAGCATCCTTCAAGCAAGTATGGCTGCACATTCTCAACAAATTGTGATAATCTTAATTAATTTTCATTGTTTAACTATTTGCTAATATTTGTTACAATGATTAAAAAACAATTAAAAAAAACTGTTCATCAATCCATTAAATTTGGTCTTTGTCAATAATCCAGCTTCAGCTAATGGTATAGTTAGTATTCTGTCTTTTATGAGTTATTGGTGACAATAATATGGAGATGTTAGCTAACATATGCTTAGAGTCATGTGGTGGTTCTTGTGATGAAAGAGCCATAATAATTGCAAAGAGCGTCCATAGATAAAGCCATTTTGTGTTTAATTTCTGCCCTCTGCCCCTCCTGCACACTCATACATAGAGAAAAGGGGGGAAAACAAAGAGCACACAGCTACTGAGTACTGGGAGGCACTTTCTTCATTTCTTCTAGGATGCATGAAATTTAACCCTTTTTCTGTTCTTTCCTTGATGAAAGATTATAATAATCACTTTCTTTTAGAATGGACATGCCAAGCTTCTGAGGTGTTATGCTTTTTTATTTTTATTGCAGGTCAGCCAGCTATTCAGCTTTAGTAACAACACAACTAATTTTTGTGGCATTACACATGGTGGTCTTCTTTGTCTGTATTTCTTTTGTTTCACGACTTTTATTCCCTCCTTCAGGCTTCACTTACTTGCTGTGATCATGTTTCATGTCATTGTGAAGGCTGGATTGGGACTTCTTGATACTGATGCTTGGCACATGATTGAAACAATAGCAGAGAAGAATAATATTGGATACAAGCAGTTTGTAAGTTAACTCCTGGTTGTATGCTGCTTGACCATGGTTTAATTAAGATCCATAGTTCACAATAGCACCCTGGCCCCTTTTTTGGCCAGTATATGCAGGTGTTTTTATCAGGACTTCCATTGTGATTGGACCTCTTCATACCTCAGTGTTCAGTGTTGTCTGTGATTTTAGCTTTCTTGACTTTTAAATATCTAATCACAATGTACTATTTGATACAATAATGCCTTTGGTTCTGATTTACTTGAATGGTTTTGTAACTGAACAACAAATGGATGTGTGACATACCATGTCCTAAAGCAAATAGAATAGCTTCCAGAATGGAGTGGGTGTTGAATAAAACTATTTGGAACACAGGGATTCTGGAACAAAATGAATTTAGGTTTACTTCAAAGACAAAATATGTATCAAGCATGTGTCATCCTGATACTTCTACTTATAGTTCTGAAAAAAGAGAAGTGGTGTAGGTGAACTATAGTGTCCAAAGTAGATGGAAATTCTTGCCAATGCTTCCCAAATCTTTACATAGGATAAAATAGCCAAGTAAGGGATTTTCAATTTGCTATTCTTTTCCTATTCGTGTGTAGTAGAGTCGGATATCCAGCTATATTAGTAGCTGTACTTTTTCAAAATCTCTATTTGAACTATCTTTATTTTTTCTATTTGAGCTCTTGTATATTTAAAAAACAATCAATCGAGTATACTACTTCACAAGTACCCATCTAAAGAGTGTTTCAACTATTTCCACATCAGTTATCAGAAGTGTATTTTCTGGAAGTCATATACTTGTTAGTAGGCATTTCCTCTTCTTTTTGGAAAGTACCATCCCAAATAGTCATCAGAAACAAGCTAGCATTTACAGCTTCGGAGAGGAATTCTGTTAACTGTTTTGAAGTGGCTGTTTCTGTGGCGTGCTTTCCCCAATATGTAATTGATAGAGGTTTGCGATAAAAGAGCCCCTGATGTTGATTTCCTTGTAAATGGAATGGTTCTTTGCTTTCCATGTGGAAAAGAAACTTTTGTCTTTGTTCATTGCTTTAGTGCATTCATTAAACAATTTGATTTTTTTTTAGTTCTTATTTTTAGTAACAGATTATGTGGAAGTTTAGAAAAACTCACTTTTGACAAAAAACAAAATTAAGCAACTTTACACATAAAGCAGTGTGAAGGTAGGAATCAGTAAAAGCATTTCACTAGATTTGGAGGACACTTCAATCATGGTTGTTTGGTACGTTCAACTTTTAATAGCATGATTATCCTGTCCACTTATGTCCTGGAAATACAAGAGCTCATATTCATTTATATCAGAAATGAGTAAAAGCTAAGCATTTCATGCATTTTGTGATAGAAATTTTACATAATTACCTATTTTGAACACTCAATCGTGGTCAGGTTTTATATTCTTGGCATCATAGATTACATCTGTCACGGAGACCTATGTCTTCATATCTTGATATTTGGAGAATGTCATCTGACACTGTGCTGTGCTAAATGATAATTCTTATGTTCAATTGTCCATGTCCCATAATCACTATCCACTGTGGAGTTGCTCAATCCTTCGGGCTTAGGGACTTGCACTAAATGAGATAATCAACTTTATCTGATTTTAAGAAATCCCTTCTTTTCTTTCATTTCAATATTCATTGAGTCGTCAACATATTTCTCATGAAACCCAGAGTTTTGGTGATGATTTAAATTGGTTTGATACATAGTTATTTTGTCAATATCTTGTTCCATTTTTTGGTTGTCACTATTTCCTTGCATCTTTTATGATTTCATGCTACTGAAATTTGCTTTGTTTTTTGGTTCAGATAAAACTCAGAGGATTCTTGTCACACATCCAGCAAGTTCGTATCGGTTACTGGGGAATCTCTTCTGTAAAAGCCCAATCCATGCGATCTCCTGGATTGTCTTCCCCACGCCCAAAAGATTCTATGGATGAGAATGAGCAACCTGCAGAAGCTTCTGTTATTGGCAGGAGCTGGGTCCAAAGCATGTTTAGCAGAGATCCATCCAGAGCAAACTCTTTTGGTCGTGTTCGTAAAGGGGCTTCCGATAGTACTTCCGGTTTGTTTTTTAATAGCAATGGTCACCTGTATTACAATAATTTTGTCTACCATTATATCACCCTTTTTTCATTTTCTTCTGTGATTACAACACTGCTGTTTATTTCTGATTTGAGCAGTAAATGAAAATGGAACCCCTAGAAAACAAGATTCATCTGCTGCTGGGCAGAAGAAACTTCAAACCAATGTTCGCATACTTAGAGGCCATAGTGGTGCCGTTACTGCCTTACATTGTGTTACCAGAAGAGAGGTCTGGGATCTAGTTGGTGACCGTGAAGATGCTGGTTTCTTTATCAGTGGAAGCACAGACTGCATGGTAATTTAGCATAACAGATTAATTTCCTTTCCTGTATAATTCCTTTACACAATTCATGTCTGGAAGTTTAACTGCAGAGCCACGCTTTCTGAGCGCTCTTTACTGCATGTGTTAAAGCTTCTGTTTCTTGGCTCTAAATTGAAGGAATCAAGACAGGAGCATTCAAACTTCTACCACTCTGAAACAACCGTGCCTTGTAACTGATTAGTTAAATTGCCAATCCTGTAATCCAGCTTGCTTGTTTTCCCCGTAGATCATAGCCTTTGTGACGTCACATGCTAGGATTAATTGATAGATGCAATTGTGAAGTCTTAGCAGCATTATTGTATTATGGGACATTTATTTCTTCTGAATGATCATGCAGGTTAAAATCTGGGATCCTAGCATTCGTGGTTCCGAACTTCGTGCAACTCTGAAAGGGCATACCAGGTGTCTTGTTTTTATGTATTTGTGATGATTTATTCAAGTCAGTATGTGCTGATGATCCTGCTTCTTCAGTGGTCATTCCTCCTATGATTGAACTTAACATTTGTGGACTGCAGAACTGTTCGAGCTATAAGTTCTGATAGAGGAAAAGTGGTATCAGGATCTGATGATCAGTCTGTTATTGTATGGGATAAGCAAACATCCCAGCTTCTTGAAGAGCTGAAGGGCCATGATGCACAGGTTTGCCTATTAAGACCATCTATGCAAGTTTTTTATATTAGGAATAGGACTAGAAAGGTTTTGCAGAGTTGCATGCATTGTTAATCCAATATTTTTATGTCAGAAAGTTGCATCAGTCTAGCATTGAATTCCTGTGAAAGGTTCTTTCAATTGTGCGTGTCATGCTTGGATTGAGATATCTGTGTTAGAAAAGATATATATATATATATATATATATATATATATATTTACTTATGCTATTTTCTTTCTTAATTTAACGAAGATTTTCTTATTATTGATTTTCTGGAGATTCTGTCTAACACGATGCTTGCTCTTTCATGTTGCAAGTTTGCAACACAAACAAAAGTGCTTGTTTAAATTTTTCTTTTTTTGCTAACAATATAACTAATTTAGATGTTACTGAGATTACAAGCAAAACATATGTAAAAGATATTTGAATCGGAAAATAATTCGTTTATTTATTCTTGTAGGTTAGCTGTGTCCGTATGCTGTCTGGTGAACGTGTCCTGACTGCTGCACATGATGGAACTGTTAAGATGTGGGATGTCCGAACTGATACTTGTGTGGCAACGGTTGGCCGTTGCTCGAGTGCAGTCCTATGCATGGAGTATGATGATTCCACTGGAATTCTTGCTGCTGCCGGTAGAGATGCGTATGTACTCTGAAACTGCAAATGCCACAGTATATTTTTGAGTCTTTATTCTATAATTGACTACTAAAAAAAACCTGTTTTAACATTTTCATTGCTAGGGTTGCGAATATATGGGACATCCGTGCTGGTAGGCAGATGCACAAGCTTTTAGGGCACACAAAATGGATTCGGTGAGCAGAGTGGAGTATTTTTCCTATCCATGATAACTATTAATTATAGTTGTGAAGGAGCCACGTGTCTATCCATTATGCAGGTCAATTAGAATGGTTGGAGACACACTGATTACTGGTAGTGATGATTGGACTGCAAGAGTGTGGTCCGTTTCACGAGGAACATGTGATGCTGTTCTAGCCTGCCATGCTGGTCCAATACTGTGTGTTGAGTATTCCATTTCAGACAGAGGAATAATAACAGGTAAATATCTGCTACTTTGTCTTTGTTGTGATTTGATTGCATAAGATCTTTTATCATTTATAGGAAGGTTTATATGATATCTTAAGTATCAGCATGAATGCTAATGTTTTACTAAAATATGTTTCAAGTGCCAACATGAACTGCTAAAATGTGTTACTAAAATGCAATTTCTTTTTTCAGGTTCAACTGATGGTCTTCTCCGATTTTGGGAAAATGAGGAAGGTAAGAGCAGTATTTTTCTTGCCAACTTGAACTTTATATCTTTTTTGTTTTGGAGCTCTTCTATGTCTGGCTCTGGCAAGATGCAATTTTTCCAAACCTGAGCAGTCTCATCCAACTTGCATAGGTGGATAGTATATCACCTGTGCTGATATTATCTTGCTTCTGCGTTTTTATTTAGGAAGTAACACAGTGCTTCTCCATGAAATCTTAGTATCTTCTCTCAGTTTATTAACTTTCTGAACACATGTATCCTAATGAATGTAATTGTGGTTACGATTACTTTATTTACGAAGCCCTACTAGCTGATAAGCTAACTCTTCATTCATGTTTGTTGTTTCAATCAATTTTTTCTTTTTCCAATTCTCTCTCTCTCACCCTCTTTCTTTTCTAATTTTTCAATCCCCTTCTATTTGTCATTGACAGGATTTTGAATGCAAGGATGACATCTATTTAACCCTTAATTTAAGAGGACTTCTCTCCATTGATATTTTTTTCCCCATATACTACATATATGTGAAAGCTTTTATTTACTAACATTGAGTGGTCAACCAAAATAATTTGGTGCCAGTACAGTCTATCAATGGAAAAACCATAATGTATGCCAACCTTAGGTGTGTGATTTTTTATATGGGATTGCAACATAGTTTGTCTTTAGTCTTACCTTGGTAAATGGTTGGAAGTCACGCAACTGAAAAATGCATTTTGACCATCTTTCTTCCTGTAAAATTTAACAGTTTCTTTGCTCATGGATATCATTTCAGCGTGGTGTCATGGCCTGCTTTCAGTGTCTTATGATAGCATATTTTACATAATGTATGCAGAAGGCATAAGATGCGTGAAGAATGTTACTATTCATACTGCTCCTATATTATCCATCAATGCTGGGGAACACTGGCTGGGAATTGGAGCAGCTGACAATTCTATGTCACTCTTTCACCAGCCTCAAGAGAGACTTGGTGGCTTCTCTAGCACAGGATCAAAAATGTCTGGGTGGCAACTTTACAGAACACCTCAAAGGACAGTTGCTATGGTATGAATTGTATTAGTTCTATCAAACTGTCCCTTTGTTCCTAGTTACTAGTGGTAATTCTGCTTGCATGCATATGTTCATTGAAATACACACTGGGCCTTGTGTTCTATAACAAGAATTTCTCTCTCATCCCATAAACCCTCTCAACCCCATTCAAATGGTAGCATTCCCAATTTCAAAACTAATATGTCCTCCTGAGGGCCTCCCCTCCTCTTTTATGTAGTGTTTGGTTTTAGGTTGAAGGGGGTTAACATCTAACTTGTTTCACCTGTTCTGTTTCTGGCGTTGTTTGTGATGTACAGGTTAGATGTGTGGCTTCTGACCTTGAAAGGAAAAGGATATGCAGCGGTGGTCGTAATGGAGTTCTTAGGTTATGGGAAGCGACCATCAATATTTGATTTTGTATTATATCATTTGCTGAAGTTTGAACCTGTGAAGGTTGTGGCGAGAAGTACTTGCGTGTCGATTGCGTTATCCAATCTGAAATCAACCTTGTAGTAAATAAATTGTATGAATTTTGCCATGGACAAATTTTTGCTGCCTTAATCCGTTGTATCAAAATGAACAATCACATAGGGTGCTTGTATCACATTATTCTTTCTACAGACATCAGCTTTGTACAAAATTATCAGTTGGGAAGTGGATTTGTTTGTTGGTAAGAGGAAATTGATCAAGAGATGTTATGAAAACACACGATGGAGTTTGCTAGGCTCCAATAATAGACCTCAGCCACTTGCATATGACGTTTGGTTTATAGATATGTTTTCCATGTATGTGTTTTCTTGTTTATGTGCTCCTTGTGCAAGCCTTGTCTAAGCCCTCTGCCACTTTGCTGCCATTGTGAGGTGAAACGATTCCACTTCTCTTCAGAAGCAGATGTTATGATCATGTTCATTTATCGTTCTCCCGAGTGCCAAGGGAATCAGAGATGCAATCCTATAATTTGTTCATTAATTTTCATCTCCTCCGAAGGGCCCCTTTTTTTCTTCTTTTCTTCTTCCTCCCGAAACCATTGTATTACTGGGGATGATACTATCATATCATATCATAGAAGGATGATAAGTTGTGCCATCATCAATTGCGGTGATACATTTGCTTATGTTTCAGCAGCTAAGAACGCATCGGTTCATTGTTTAAGATAGCTCATGGCGGTATATCTAGGTTAGAATCGCGTCGCATAAACAGAAGAGTTGGTGGAAGCTCTTATCATCCGTAATGGAACTTCGATTTTAGGTGTGGGGTTCCAATATAAAATATTTCGGGATATTAACATGTAATATAAAGTTATGAAATAATAGGGTTTTCTTTTTTATTTGGGAGAAGATGCATATTTTCTACAAAACCAGCCTTAAGTTCAAGGACATGTTTAAAATAAAACTTAAATTTAGGACCAAAGTGAAAACTTTGTTAAACTTTACAATGCCATGGCTCCTTAGACTTGGTCCGCCCTTGTATAGAGAGGAGGTATACCGTGCTTTAGTTATGAAGCTAGTCTATCAGACCACGCTCTCCAACGACTACATCTTAAAAAAAAAAAAAAATTAGCTAAAAAAATAGGTAACTATTAGCAATGTTTTTTTTTTATAGCAGCAAGGAAATTTTTTTATTGTGAGCCAATTTTCTTTATAATGAGTCAACCATTGTGGAGGGCTATATAAAAAAAAAAAGCCACTGATGTTATCAAAAACAATGCTAAAGATTTCATTAAAAAAAAAAAGGATTTTAGACAAACAAAAAAAAAATAGCTATCAAATAAAATAAAATAAAATAAATCTTGAAGGATTGTACAAAAAGAACGATTACTAATATCATTAAAAAAAACTTTGTTTTCATAAAAAGAAAAAAGAAATTTCAATGGTGTCCAATAAAAAATATTTCAAGTTATTTTTTAGATAATCTATTTAAATGGACTAAAATGTAAAATGTAGAGAGAGAGAAAAAAGTTGGGCTCGTGTGTGAGCCTGCACGTCTAGTCCATTCAGAAGAGGTTTGACCTGCGAGTCTAGCATTTTATTTTTATATATATAAAAGGGTGGAAAATAATTTTAAAAAAATGCATAAAATGTTTGTCTATATCAGCAAATAACGTGTCATTTGCTGGTCACAATCCAGTGTTCAAAGGGTTGTTAGGAAGTTGGGTTATGGGTATCTTATGTCTAAAAATTTAATTTTCAACTTATTTTTAATCTAAAACACCTAAAAAACACTATCATAAACCAAATAATGACATTGAATAACCCAAAAACTAGTCAAGAAACTCAAAATCAACTCAATTTTAAAAATATTCTAAAGACCAGATGTACCATACCAAGTAAGGAGAAGGACAAAGAACACCAAGCTAAAACTCTACTCCTCAAATAGAACCCATTAAGACTAAAATTGATATTTTTCATGGTTGTAATTGGTATTAACGAATATTTTTTCTTTCTTCAACTGAAATCCAGAGACTCTCTCATCTTTTAAATTAGAAACTAAAAAAAATAAAGTTCTAAAGCAAAATTTAATTAAAAAATAAAAGAACTAAATTTTAGAAATTAAAAAGTAGAAGGATCAGACTAAACTTTCCATGCAAGTTTTTAAATTGCAAAATATTTTTCTTGATTTTTTCTTTTTGATTCTTTATCTTTCAATCTTGTCGTTTCTTAATAAATTAGAAGTAATTAACCATCAATTTAGCCACAGAAACATTCAGTTGAGAAGAAAAAAAATTGATAACTAAAATGAAAAAAAAAAAACTACAATAATCTATAGTAAACTGTAAGAAGGACTACAGTCGCGTGGTGTACAATAAAAACAGCACGACATTTAGTTTTTGTGAATAATAAGTGCAATGAATATGTATATAATTGTTAGGGCAATGCGTCTTGTCGAAGATTTAGAATAGCCTGTTTTTCTCCTATTTTTAGTATAACACTAGTACAGTGTAGCGAGGAACTTTTCAAAATTTATTTTTATTTAATTATGTAAAAATTAAAATGAATATTTGTAAGAAATACCGCGACTTAAATATTAAAGAAAAAAAAATATTTTTTAGTCAAAATTTTCTTCTCTCATTCATGTAATTGTTTTTGACAATAACATATCTTTTTTATATTTTTTTATTAGCAACATGGTTTATTGAATAGAAACTAATAAAAGTTAAAAAGTATTCATAAAAATTCCAATTACTTGAATTAAAAAGAAAAGGAATATATCTTTTTAATAAAAAATTTTCATGTATTTCTTTTTAGTTTTGAAGAAAATGTGTATTTTCAATTAAAAACTATGACTATGAAAGAAAATTTTAATAAAAAAAATAGAAAAAAATCATGAATTGATCATTTTAACATGCATGCTTGAATAAATTTAAGAATAATAAATCTGAAGAAATTATAATAACAAAATAGATATTATATTCTTATTAAAAATTAATGAGATTTTTAAATCTTTTTTTTGCATATTAGTTAATATATGATTATTAGTAAAGTAATAGTTAATAATACCATAAAAAAATCTATTGTTCTTAAAAATAATGGTATAAATGGATAATTGTTTAAATATTATTTTAATAAATTTATTTAAAGTTGATTTTACTCTAAAATTAAAAAAAAAAGTTAAAGATTATTTAGCAAATAGGTGAGATGCGCTCGGGTCTAGATTGATAAACCTGCGCCTAAGATTTTATTTTATTTTTAAATAGACTAGAATACATTATCTGTATAGATAAACAATATATCATTTTCTAGTTCAAATTATAGTTATTTTTAAAGGATGAAAAGTTGAGGCATGAGTTAGACCCCAACAACCCATTTTTTAAACTTCTTGTCACTTGTAAACATTGAAAAATATCCTAGAGATCTTATTAAATATCTTTTTTTCCTGCCCTAAAAAATCCACCAATAGATCTAAAAATCTAAAATTAAAATGAATAAAAAGAACTTTCCTAAGCTATGATATACTTTTTATTGCAAGATAAAAAAAAAATCAAACATCTAAAAAACTTCTTTGTACAATATTAATTTCAAGATCGATTTTTTTTCATATTAGAAAATGTATCTGATAGACCTCTGTCTCTTTTCTTAAAATTCTCAGTAACTCTCTCTCTTTTCTCTCAACAATTGATGACTTAAATACTAGAAAATAAAGTTTAGAACCAAAATATAAAACTCTAAAACTTCAAGAACTAAATAATGCATAAATTGAGACTCCAGGGACCAAATTGAAGCTTTATGTGTCTTTGGAACAATCATCTTTTTATGTCATTGTTCTTTTAATTTTTTTTAACTATAATCTAAAAATTTATTTTGAAAAAATAATCTTTGATTTAACTTGGGAATTGTTTTCGACATTTTTGCATATATATAAGAGCATGCAAAGGGAAAAGGTATTAACAAATAAAAGCATGCTGATATAACTTGGGAGGTTAAAAAAGCAAAGAAATTAAGTTCGATGATAAAAAAGAAGAACATAAACAGCATGGAACCCACGGTGTCTCAAGTCTGTTCAAGAACCTCAACTCTCTTAGTGTCTTTTTATAACTATAATAATTACTCACATATCATATTGTTATTCTAGTTTCAGTAAAACTATAATATAAATAGGATAAAAAAATTACTGGTGAAAGGATAAAGGAAAAATTACTCTGAACCGTTTAATATTAGAGGTTTTAACCGACAACACAAGCTAAAGCTTTATCCTCTCAGTCCAACACCGGTTCCAACGTCTTCAATTCTTCCTTGAAAAAGGATCTGTGAGGGTTGGGATGCTTGATCTCCATGTCCATCGTGCTGGGTGCTGTTGTGCTTGCTGCTGCTGAGATGCTGGTGGTTGTTGTGGCTACAGTCTCTTGCTTCGGTTCTACTTTTGGATTGTTTCAATGTGGACGTGTCCAGATACTGGTGGTGCTGCTGGTCATTTTGGCCTGATTCATCGTAGTGAGTTTCATGGGTTTGATCATTCGATAAATCGTCTGAGTTCGTTTGAGGTTATAGGTCACAAGATCCTTAATTTTCAGCTCGTTAACGTTGTGCGTTTCTGAATATCCTTTTCTGGTTAATTAATTAATTAATTAATTTAATCAGTTGTTTTTTAATTTTTTTTTTATTTAAAAATATATTAAAATAATATATTTTTATTTTTTTATTTTTAATATTAACATATCAAAACAATAAAAAAAATATTAAAAAATAATAATTTAAGACCCTTTTAAAACAAACTCTAAATTTTTTAAAAGAACGGTTGGCCGCAATCTTTTTTGGGGCTTAACGTGTCCATAGTTATTTATTAATAAATGATAATAAATTATTAGGAATTGTTGGGTTATAATATAAATTAACGCAGAAGTAAACAAACAACATTAAATTATGATGAAAATGAAGAATAAAAAAAAGCTATACCAAAATTAAAAAAAAGCTTAAGAAATTCCAGTCGCACACAATTTTAGAAAAATACTCTGAATTCTCAATATCACAGTTGTGCTTAAATAATGCAAAAAGAAACCTGGATATAACAGGAAAAATGATACTAAATGAATTAGTTTTACATTAATTTTTGGGTCTAATTTACTGAAGTTTTACATTAATTTCAAGGAAAAGAGGACGTGTGGAATATTGTAGCTGATTGGATCGAGAATTAATGCAAAACTGTGAGTTTGAACAAAATCTTCTTACATAAGATAGCTTCCCTTTGATGGTAAAACCAAACCAAGCAACCAGAGGCTGTCGGCGTGATGGAGTGAGATTTCCCTTTTTTTCTTTATTTTTTAGCTAAATTTGGAGAAGGACATGATAATGATTGGAGCTGGACAGGCTTCTTATCAATCTTTTGTCATTCCTGGAACCATCTTCTGTTCAGTTTACACGTGTTTCCCTCAAAAAGACTCCAATATGTCGTAATAATTAATTCTAGTAAATTTCTCTTTTATGAAGCGGGAAAAAATAAGAAAGATTTACTATTTTGGTGTCCGGATGGCAGCATTGTCCATTGTTGTTGGTACGAGATTCAATTGATAATGCAAGGATAAGTTGGGGATTTCCAGGTTTCCATCTTCTTATGTAATTAGACGACGACGACGACGACAACTCCCCTTTCCGTTTTACGAGGAGGTTGTTAAACCCTCTCTCTCGTCTCCAATCGTAATGCAACCCCCAAAATCCAGCACGGAGTTATCGTTAACCTCTTCTTTCCTATTTACCAATATTCTTTTTGCCAAGGCAAATACAGAGCAGAGAAACTTCGAGGACAAAAGGTGCTTGCCTTGTTTTCATTTCATCTTCTTTGTGTTGACGGAAATCATTGATGCTTTTTAATTAATTAGAGCCAAGAATGCATGCAATATCTCTGGTCTCAATAATTTGAAGGCCTGTATGTTCCTATGAAACATTAATAATTACGTGGAAGCCATCTTCATAACAGTAAGAAAAGATGAGCCTTTGCTACTCTCTCAATTTGTTTATGGAGAAAATAATGAAATTCACAACATCAATTGCTTAAATATCTTCCTCTCCTTCTCTGTCTCCAGTCTAGGTGCCTTGAATTCATTTTTCAGATCTCTGCATCTATTGCATTTCTTTTATGCACCTAATGTTACAATCATGCATGTTCATGTCTTAAATCTTTAGCAGGTGCCGAGACAAGTTTGAGTCGTTTCAGCAGCAATGATTGAAAAAACTAATGATGTGATCAGAGAGAGGAGTTGTATGTCAACGATCCCAGATAATGGTTCTATCTTTCTCTTTCATGAAAATGATTCTCTGATCCCAGAGAATACCGAGCCTGAAGGTGGCCGTATAAGAAGGTACTCCACTGGGGATATAACTATCCCCTACACTAGAGTAAATATTCTTTCACGATATCTCGCATCGTCAACTGGTTCCTGCCATGATTATTGCAAATATGGAACAAAACATGATTCAGAAATGAAGACAAGGAATCCCATATTAAAGAGCATCAAAGAAAAGCAAGGCATGAATATGAAGAAGACTGTAATTTTAGCAGAAAGACAGGGAGCATTTCCATCTCCTGGCTCAAAAAGACACAACTCCAGCGTTCCTATTGTCACTGGGCGAAAAGTTTCATCATCAACCAAGAAAGAAATTGTACTTTCAAAACGGCTTTTATTACCTCTCAAGGTAAGATCAGGTGCTGGTGAGAAGAAGCTGGTGGCACCACCAGCTCTTTCTTCATCAGTCAAGAAAGTCTTGATGCGACCAATTGTTTCTGTGTTTTCCGAACATTACGTTAAAGATGTTAAAGGAGTTTCTCAACTGAAGGGTCAAAATGAAGTTGTAAAGGCTGAATACAAGCAACCTGGCTGTCAGGATGTTTCAAAGAAGATTTTGCCTATCAGTGAATTAGATACTGATGAGAACAAAGCTAGGAAACTTTCTCAAATTGGAACTCTCACAGCTGGATTGTCTGCACCTCCTGCTAAGAAGATCATGAGGCGCACTAAGAAAGGAATTCATTCCACTCATCTGCCTCCATCCTCTGAGAAGAAGTGCGTTAGACATATTAAAGATGGAACAGCTCGCACTACTCGAACACCCATATCTTCTTTGGCATCATCCAAGTCTTCCCATAGCAGTGCCTGCAATGAATGCTATGTAACTGATCTTAAGAGCACTGCTGCAAACAAACTACCATCTAAGACTAGGCCTAGGAAGGATGCTGTAGTTTACACTACAGGTAAAGATTCCGCAGCCAGAAAGGTAAGTTTTAGGTCAGGAATGGTGGTTGAACTTCAGCCTGAAAATAGAACTTCAAGGAGACTCATATTTAGGCGAAGATCCCTTGGCGAAGGCCAAATTGGTGAAACTGGTACCAGCAAGGACAACCTCAAGAGCAAAGAAGTTTGTGAAAATGAAGCTAATAGCACAAAAATGGAATCGGAGAAAGTTGTTTTAGAACACCAAGATATGCAAGAAAAGAAAAATGTGCAGAGTTTGTTAAATAACATGATCGAGGAGACTGCAGTTAAGCTTGTCGAGAGCAGGAAGAGTAAGGTGAAAGCTCTGATTGGTGCTTTCGAAACCGTGATCTCTCTTCAGGATTCCAAAACCTCGTCAACAGTTGGTGCTTAAGTTTCCAATATCTGTTCATATATTTGAACATATAACTGTGTTTGTATATAATAATCTTATTCATGATAGAGATAAAAATAATGGAGGTGACATGAGAGCGAGTGAACTCACAAACTTGTGTGAAGCAAAGAAAGGCAAAATTATCCATTGAGTTGAGCGAACGCTGATGCAATGCATTAACTCTCTTGTTAAGGTTTTCATTGCTTTGTGAATGGGGAAATTTTTACTTTTATTTATATTTATTGTTAAAACAGAGTTAGCATAACAGCATTAAAATTGTGGGGTACTGTTTTTTCTTCAGAAAAAGAGAGTTCTATCTAATATGCTTCTGAATCCATGACTTGCTTGGAACGAAGAACCCAATACATAGCTGACTGTTAGCATAACTACGTTACTTAGAAAATAGAAAATGTTTCCAAAAATTCCATGGTCCAGCAGCCATTAAAATAGAAAAACCTAAAACATACATACTTCTTCCATTACCTTGATTGTAATAGTAGAATTACCATTTTACTTCTTTTTTTTCAAAAAAATATAAGTTATGTATTAGGGGTAATTGCATCTTTTTATACTTTTCATTTGTTATTTTTTATTTGATCTTAGTCATTAATTTTTTAATTTTTCCATAGTTTAACTACTTAGTTTCTCTTAAAAGTAAAAAATTATTAATCTCAAGTCTAGTAGCTTTTTATACTTTTTTTTAAGAACAATTAAATGACTTGAATGCCCATGAAAGAGAGGTTTTTTTTTGCTTATGTTTAGGGGAATTTTTGTATTTCTCACAAGGTTTTTTTTGTTATTATTGGTTGAGGAGCAATTTTATAACTTAATAAATATAAATATTATTTAAAAAAATGACACATGTGAGCACGTGGGTGATTCCCTTACCCTTTGGGCATAACATACGGTGCCGTCCGATGACCAAACCTCTCATTTCATGTTGGCGCTAAAATTGTCTCACCATCCTCTATGGCCGTTGGCCATCAGGTTTGGCATAAACGACCTCTTCCCCTTTATTTTCTCTCTCTTCGTTGATTTACACTCTTGCCTTTTCAAAAATTTAAAGCAGCCATTTAACTTGTTATTATTTTTAGATTTGGTCTCTATTCTTTTAATTACTATTTATTTTATTTGAAATACTTTATAAAATTAGAATTCTTATTCAATCTCAACCCCCTATAATTTTTTCATCTTTTAAATTTGATTCTTATTTTTTTATTGCTATTTATTTTATTTAATATAGTTTTTTAAATTAATTTTTTTACAATTGCATTTTCTTTAGGTTTTTTTTTCCTATCAAATTTGATCCCTATTATTTTGATTGCTATTTTTTCCCTTTGGCAATTTATTTTATTTTTTTTTATTTCATCCTTGAATATTAAATTGGTTGGAAATTAAGTTTCTTGATTTAGTTTGTTTTTGAAGTTTTAGATTTTCGCATTTACTCAATTGAATATTAGACTTTATTATTTTTATTTCATCACATTCTATGGAATTTCTTACTAATTTTAAAAATGACTTGAGTTATCTTGCTTCTATTTATTTGTTGAATTTTATTTGTTGAATATACTTTGAAGTTTATTTTTAAATTAATAATTTTTTAATTTTATCATTCAACATGATATTGATTAAGATTTTTTTTTCCAGTTCTATCAATCAAGATTGGAGCCTTTTGATATTAAGCTTCTTGATTTTCTTCAGTTTATTTTCTTTTTTTTTTTATCTCGGTTCATTGCTTAGACTATAAGTTTGACAAGTTAAATTGAGTTAGCTCCAACCCAGGATATAGCGCGGGCCCACAAATCTAGTTAACTATAAACTAAAAGAGGAGGGGGTTTCACTGTACCCCTCTTTACACAACATTATTCATTGTAATAGTGTTTTGCTTTATTTTTTCTTTGATTTTTTTCAATTAATATTTTTTTTTAATTTCATCATTTAATATTATATTTATTTATTTATTAAATTATCACACTCTCATAGTACAGATTGTGGGTTGATAGGTTAACCTAGTTTGACAAGTTAACCTGGTTGATTCAATTTTTTTTTTCTGAATTAACTTTTTTTTGCCAATTTCATCCTTTAATACTGGATTGATTGAGAATTAGACTTCATAATTTGTTCTATTTACTTTCTATCATGTTATTTCGGCTTCATGATCTGGGAATAATGCTTAATGGGTTAACCTAAGTTGACTCGAGTTGTTTTTTGTGTCCTTTTTCTAATTGATTTTTTTTTTCAATTTCATCATTCAATACTTAGTTAGTTGAGAATTGAGTTTTTTAATCTGTCTTGATTTTCTTTCTATGAGGATATCTTGATCTCTCGATCAAAGTCATGAGTTTTGGTATTTTAACCTTGGTTAAATTGGGTTATTATTTTTATTTTCTTTCTAAGAAGTTATCTCGGTCTCATGACCAGGGTTATGGGTCCTTCAACATTGGATTTGTTTTTATTAGGTTGTTCTCATCTTATGACCTTGGTCGCGGGTTTGGCGAGTTAACCCAATTGACTCAATTTTTTTTCCTCCAATTTCATCATTTAATATTGTGTTTGATTAGGAATTAGGCTTCATAATTTATTTTGTTTTTTTTATCAGGTTATCTCAATTTCATAACTCGGAAATAGTGCTTAACAAGTTAACCTGAATTGATTTATCTTATTTTTATGTCATTTTTTTAATTAAAGTTTTTAAAAAATTTATCGTTAACATTGGGTCTAAAAAGGGCAGTTGAGAATTGACTTTTATAATTTATTTTGATTTACTCTTTGTGGGGGTTATCTTAGTCTCATAACGAAAGTCGAACATTTGGTAGGTTAATCCGAGTTTATTTATGTCATTTTAAAAAAAAAATTATATGAGGTTGTCTCAATCTAAATGAGTCAGGTTGTTTTCTATGTTCTTTTTTTTTAATTAATCTATTTTTTAATCTCATTCTTTACCATTGAATTGACTGAGATTGGAATTTGTAATATTTTTTGATTTGTTTTCCATGAGGTTATCTCAATCTTATGATCTAGATTGTGAGTTTGAAAGGTTAACTCGGGTCACCTTTTTAGGTCATTTTTAATTGATTTTTTTTAATTTTGTCCTTCAACATTGGATTAATTAAGAATTAGGCTTTATAATTTATTTTGATTTGCTTTCTATAGGGTTATTATAGTTTCATAACCTAAGTCGTAGATTTAATATATTAACCTGAGTTGACCGAAATCAATCCAATATATTGTTATCTTAATATATATATATATAATGTCATCTTGAATTTATTTTTAGTCAAACTATATTTTTGTAGGTTGTATGGGTTGCTTTTGGATTTACAAAGTCAACTGGGTTATAACGAGTCAACCCTGACACAATTTAAAAAACTTTTTCCACTAGAAACAAAATATTAGCAATATTTGATTATTTTTTTTATATTCAAGAAAACTTTAACCTGACCCGTAACATAACATGCATGAATTATCTAGTTCTTTATTCTAAAACTCGAAGGGAGAGCATTGTTACAAAAGAAAGAAATTGTGTAATGATTAAAAGACATTCACTGAGAAGAACATTTTAGCCCTAATTATTACTTTGAACATAGATGCTACACAATGTTTGTTTTTTTGTTTTTGTTTTGGAGATTAGATAAAGGTTTTGGATAAATTGGGTAATTAGTACATTAAACGTAAAAAATTAATAAAACAATATCGTTTGAAAACGATTTAAAGAAATATCACACTTTTACCTTGTCGTGCTTCAGAAGCATGACATTTACTAAATGCTATGCTTTTAAAACATGATAAGGTGAAAGTGTGCTATCATGTGGCTCAATTGGTCGACCGGTTCTGAAAATAATAAGGAAAATCTCAAAACTGCCAAAACCAGGGGACTTCAATGAGATTTTTGATATCTAAAGATCCGATGGTATGCATAGCGACACAATCGCTATCATAGGAAAAATGGCATTCGAAAACTCTTGTAAAAGTTTGAGCGCAATCTAATAGTCAGATCAAAAGTAATAAACCTTTTTGATTCGTTATTTTGGTTTAGCATGACTAAACCTCCTCTTGGGTCAGACCTGTCCCACTGGCCCATGAATGCACATGTTAGGTCATCTATGTAATCTGTTTATAACAGATCTTCATTTAGTTATGGTTGACCCACACTTGACTGCTTAGAATCACCCATTATCACAAGTCCGACTACATCATTGACATTGAAAAACAAAGGACAACTATTGTGTGAATAATAACTTTTTGAATTTTAATTGGATTCTATTTTTTAGTCTACTAGTTGGACAAATATATATATATATTGACTCATAAAACATGTTTGGAAGAAAAATTTCATAAAATTATGGTTTTTATGTGAAACAGTCGACTGATTAATACAATTGGATCTAACCGGCCGCCGGTTAAACCAGATAATTTAACATTCACCTTTTCATGCTTCAAAAGCACGACATTTAGTAAATGTTGCTGTTTTAAAGCGCGACAAGGTGAAAGTATGCTATTTCACAAAATCTTTTTCAAACAAAGTTATTCTACCAATTTTTACGTTTACTGTACTAATTTGACAAAAATAAAACCATAGGTTTTATGCTTAAGTGATCAGTGATGTACAAATTAAAAAGAGTATAAAAATTTGCTTATGCTCAATATGGAAGCTAAATTAAATATTAAATTCATTAATCTAATATTATATGAGTATTAAAGATAAATTAAACCTTTATTAATATAAAAATATATATTTATATGAATATAATAATGTCACGTGTAACCAATCGATTGACTACAAGCTATATTAAACAAGCAAGAAAATAATCATTAACTTCATAAAAATAGAATCCTTGAAGATTGTCGTGATGACTTTGGATTGGAAATCAACTTAGGTGCTGGCCACCAATCCTTCCTCACTTGATTTGTGGTGAGAGAATCGAAGGTTAAAGGTTAGATCTTGAACAAGAATGAAAAAGTTGAGTTTTCTTGAAAAGAGGCTAATTAAGAAAGTATGTTTGGCTCAAAATTTGGATTAGATTTAAGGAGTTAAGTTATGATTCTTTGCATCAAGATTGTAGCCGACATGTTGGAGAACACTTTCCTTCTGTTATTGCAATGCCAAAAGAATCAATTAGGATCAAAATTTAGCTCTAAGATTTCCTAAGAGTCAATTGTTTTACTTTCCTTTAATACTTAGAAATCTACAAAATTAGAAACCAAAATGATGTGAATCTTTAAAACTTGTTCTTTCCCGACTTAAAACACATTGTTCATTTAATTTAAAACAATGTCTTTTTTTTATTTAATCAAAATAAGGTTTTTGGCTAATTAAAATCATGCCAAATTTCATATTTATCCTCCCATTTCAGTTTCATTTGCGCTTCAGTTCTTAGTCTTTGAATTTTCCTAATTTGGGTTAATTTCACCTATTTTTCTTTAATTTCTTTAAATTATAACCTAGAGCGAAATAGCATATATCCTCTAATTTCCCCATTGTTTTCGTTTTAGTACTTGGTTATTTAATTTTTTATTTTTAAGCCAAATTGAGTCCCAATTTAACTTTTCTTCTTTAATTGAGCCCTCATCATTGAACTTCTTGGCTATTTAATTTTAACTCGTCATTGAACTTCTAATTTATTTTTAGCTAAATTAAATCAAATTAAATCTCTTTCTCAATTTCTTCTTTAATTCAAGCTTCAATTATGACCTAAAATTTCTTAAACTCAATTTTTACGTATGATTCTCAATTATTGGTCCAATTTCAACCCTACATATGTATTTTGTTTTAATTTTTTTGTACTTTTGTATTTTTTTTGTATTTTCATGATTATTTCTAACCATGTAAAAATTATCAAAACAAAAAAAAAATGTTTAAAATCAACTAAATTTACCAAAAAGGCACAATGTTTTTGGCTTTTATGTTTTTATTTGAAATATATAAAAAAGGAAGGTCAAATTTTGGTTCTGACACATATAACACATGATGCGTTTTAAAGGTTGTCTTCCACTCATCTCTCTTGGTTTTGATTTTATAGTAGCTACTTTTAAGGTTAATCTTGGAAAACATCCTAAAACTTGCTAACTAATCCAATATGTCATCTAATCGTAGCATCAGATACATGTATTTCATTGTGATCTGGTTAATGACTCAGCTTTCAACACACATCTACCATGAACCATTATTTTTCAAGACCAAAAGGACAGAGAGAGCACCCAGACTCGTGTTATTTTGAATATACTTTTCCAACAACTCCATCACCTTTCTTTGCATCTCTTTAGCTTTCTTAGGGCTAGGCCTATATATTAACTTGTTTGGTAGACTAAACATTGAAACCAAATCAATTTGGTGTTGTATATCTTTTATGGAAGGCAAGCCTTGGAGCAACTCTTTCGACATCAAATCTGCAAATTCTATCAACACACCTTTACTTCTTTAAAAGTGTCATCAACATCATTTTCTTTTCCAATTGCACTATTACACGGCATTAGGGAAGGCACGACTCATTCACCTTGTATTTCTTCTATATATTGCGATAAAGACAATAAATTATTTTCCTTTTTAAATTTTGGCTCAATCTTTTACAAATACTTGTAGATAAATCCCCAATCTCAATCTCAATCTCAATTTTAGAAATTTTGATTTTGATTTTTTTTCAAAAATCCTGTTCAACATTTTATAATAAAATTTGATATAGAATTTGATAAAACATGTAGATATAATATATTAGTGAGAGAGGGAAGGAGAGGTAACAACAATAATTGACGTAGTTGATGTTATATTTTTTCATATTTGTTTTTAATTAGCTTAGTTGTTTTTCATCATATTTATTTTATTGAGAAAATATCTTTCTTTAATGATTTTTTTTTTAATTTTAAATGTTCATTCTTACCTTTTGATTATATTAAGATATTCTATTAACTTCAAGGATGAAATTGAAATTGACATTTTTTCCTTACTATTTCCCAGCAGACATGGACTAAAATGAAACGGAGAATAAATATGAAAAATTCGGGTTTCAATGAAATAAATCATAGATTTTAAGTGAAATTAAAAGAGCACATAAACTTGACAGGGGTGAATTAAAATTACTGTAAAATAAAATAGATGTTATATCTTCAAGAATGTTACGGTTTGTTCAGTAATAGAAAACCACTTTTCTTTTCCTTTTTTATATTTTTTTCCAATAAAAAATTAAAAATCATGTTCATTTCTTGAGGAAAAAAATAAATCTTTTCACCGAAAGAATAAGAAATACATCACAATTGTAATTAGTGTTCATAAGAAATCATAATAATAATTTTTTATTTGTAATAATATAATTATAAAATATTTATTTTATTTTATTCAAATTAAGAATTATCATGAAAAAGTTATACTTATCAACTAAAAAAGGGGAAACTTTATATAATATTTATAATTAAAAATAAATTTATGACACTAACTAAATTTGAAAATTGTTAGAAAAAATAATTTTAATATTTTACATTGATAAAAAGTTAATTTCTGCATATAAAATAAAAATACTATTTTATTTATTTTTTTTTAATTTTAGAAAACAATAAAAAAAATTATAAAGAAACTCATGTGAAAAACTTTTAAAATGAGTCTTTCAAATTATATATATATATATATATATATATATATATATATATATATTTGAAAAATTAAAAAAATAGTTTGGAGAATATTAACGAGGATTTTTTATTTTTCTTTCTATAACTTCAATTTTACAGAAAAAATGAAGTATTAAACGAGCCATTTCCTTTTTTCTTCGTGCAAAGATGTATATTTAACAACCAGTGTAGAAAGGAAGATAGAAAGTAGTTAATTAGAAATGGAACACAAGTGGCGGGATGAAAAAGCGGAAACAGGTCCTTTGCTTCCCGTAGAAGCAAAAATATGCTACAGCGGTAGCCTGCATGCAAAGCATTGTTCATATATCTTGCTTGCACCAATCTTCTGTTCATGATCTAAAAGTTAAATCTTTACAAATCTTGCAAGACTTCCTTTCCAGGCTGTTGCTTATATATCACATAATCATATCATCAAACACTACTGCCTGCTAGAAAAGACAAACAATGCAAGTATTTTGGCGTGGTGGATGAAGATTTTAACAAGGTAAAGGAGGTACCTTCAAACTTTTTCATATGAGTATGAGAAATAAAGTTAATTTGTATGATGGTTTCTGTTTATCATTTTTCTTGGTTGAGATAATATTGACAATGATGACATTTTCCGGTCCAGAGCAGCCAGAATCTAGCAGTGTCACGGAGAGAGCAATACCGCCTTGGCGAACAGAATCCTTCAGAACAGGTACTCATGGTGTTCCTACAACTGTATGTTTACAAAAGTTCTAATTCTACTACATATGCTGTAGTCCTGTTTTCCTGTGCTATATTAACATTCTATGCTCTTCTAAATGGATTATTTATATGATTCCGGAATTAAAAGACTGAATTTGATGTTAAGAATTCATTCATGAGAGAAAGGTATATAAATTTAAATGACTCATATTCTAACAAACAAGTGTAATTACTAGCTATTTTGCAGTAGATAACAAGGGGCAGAACTGGTTCTGGAGGCACTTCTCTAGGCCAATGAGTCAGGATTACGATTTCCAAGATGGTGAGTTTGCGACTGTTGTTGCTGCTGCTGCATTTGTCATTCACTCACATGAAGAAGCTGAAGCAGACTACAGAAGAAAGCTGAGAGGGGATTTTGGTAAGTCAAAGGAAAAAATCAAGACTACGAAACAAGATTCTTCAGCTGGTTCTGTTAGAGAAACAAGACATTTCTCTAGTAGGGAAGTGATGGTTGCAGGTAATTGTCAACGGTCAAAAGAAAATTCCAAACAAGAGTTTACTGCCAGACTGTAACAAAGGAATAATTTCCAGGTGAAACTTCAGCTAGAAAACCAACAGAAGAGGACAGAAGGCAACAAGAAAATGCTTTCCCTGCCAGAAAACCAAGTCGTTCCTCCTCTGTGAGACCAATGAACCGACAACCTTTAAGCCAAGTTGTGGAAACCAAAGCAGATTCTTGGGAGAAAGATCAGCTAAGAAAGATTAATAGAAGGTGACCCTTAGTTTATTTGAGCAGTTCCAAATCTACTTGAAAAAGTAGTTCAAACTCAACCATTTACTATTATTACTTCCTAGTCTGGGTTATAATAAGTTAAAACTAAATTTCAGGTATGAGAAAATGAAATCCAAGATTCTTGATTGGGAGAAGGCAAAAAAGATGCGAGCCAAACTCCATGGGGAAAAGAAGAAGGTTTCACTTTGATATTTGATATTTATCTAATCAACTTTGTGAATGCTAATGATTAAGCTAGCCATTATCCTGACATCTGGACCTGTAGAGCGAACTGGAGCTAAGAAGGGCAAGAAACATGCAACATTACCATAACAAGATAGCGAGAATTGATTTGATTTCTGGAAGAGCAAGAGGACAGTTGGAGGAGAAAAGAAGAAATGAAGAGCTTGAGGTTAAAGAGAAGGCAAAACACATGCGTTCCAAGGGAAGGAGTCCTTCGAGGTGTTTCTGCTGCTGAATGTTGCAAAGAACTTCAAAGTTATTCTATGCATGTACAGTATTTTATAAACTTGGCACGTGTGTAACCATTTATTACAGCTACCAATGAATTACTTGTGTAAATGACTAACCATTTATTACAGCTACCAATGAATTACTTGTGTAAATGACTCTAATAACTGGTATGAGCGCTGTTGGGTTTCGCACTGGGAAGTCTTTCTGGCCTGCCAGCACAAAAACCTAAACTATTGATTCATATAATTTATAAGCACCTCACTTTTCTTATTTCTATGGATGCGAGTTTCATCGCACATCAGGGATCATCAAACACGTAATTTAATCAGCATCAGCCAGCGGGCTTTGGAATTTCCTTCACACCCACATATCCGGATGTCAGACTCTTAATGGTGTGAGAGATATTGAATAAAACTGTTCATGGTAGAAATTTTCCTCTTTTATGTATTATAGCTGCAGAGGATTCAGATTAATGAAAGATTGCAGGAAAGTATATTAAGATGACAAGTACTTATGGTGGGGGTTATGAAGAACATTTTCGTTAAGCTCAAGAGATCAGAAGAAAAAACAAGGCTGTAGTTCCGATTTTAATCAAAACAATACAGAAAAAATAGTCTGCGCTATATAACCAACTTAAAGGAATTCAAGTTTTGCTTCTACTCGTCCGTTGAGGGGGGAAACTCAGCTTCTCAGAGGCTTACAAAAGCAAACTGTACGTAGTCGGGGTATCAAAAGCCCGGTTGTAGACAGGCTGGTGCTTCATCAGGGAGGGCCCTTGGCCCCCTATGAAGCTCCAGGAAATCAAAATCCTTGATCACTCCAAGCTGCAAATAGACCAGTTTATCTTTGTTTGGTCTAAAATTATATATATTCCTTTTATTTTCCACCGTGTGTTTGTAATGAACATTTAAAATTTTCTGTTACAAGAGGAATTGAGAGAACAAGGAAAAGCTGCTGCATATATAACAGAATAGGAATAAGAACAAATCTTTTATTATGTAACTTGTATGGATTTATCTTAAAGGTAAAAAACAAATTTGTTGCAATGGTGAAGTTTTTGGCAAGAGAAAAAGAAAAGAGAAAAATTTTCCACTCACAAAAAACAGGCTAGATATTTTGAAAAATAACTAGATCGTTTGGTTAGACCTTTTAGCTATTGTTTTGTTGTAGCTCTATTTTGTGTTTTAATTTTTTTTTTGTTTTCTTTGATTTTTTTTGTTATTCAAGGAAAATAGATGATTATTATATGGAAAAGAAAAATATAATATGTGTAAGCATGAAATAAACTTACATTATAATATTAATTATATTAAAACGTTAAGAGTTGAAAATTTTAAGTTTAATGTTTAATAATGAAAGAATAATTGTATTCATGAGTAAAATATATTTAAATTGTTAAAAGAATATTGAGAAGTATATTATTGATATTTTAAAAAATAAATTTGATGTAAGACTTTGAGTGATACAGGAGATGCATTGGCTGCGGAGGTAACATCCAATTTTTTTTTCTTATAACATGTTATGTTCGAATAATATGCTTATGTGCAATATTAAGGTCAAATATTTTTTTTTTTTGTAGATACTACCAAAATTTTAACATAATTTCCCTTATATTTGAACTATACCATATTATCGATATCTTCAAACCTACCATAAATATCATTATAACACATGGTCTAACCATCAGAGACCTTAATTCACATCAACACCATCGAAGGATTCAAACATCCAATTAATTTCCACAAGTCACAAATAGTAAAGTAAAACTCTCAAACATACAAGTAATATAAAAGAAAGGAAATATATAACAGATAATAGAAAAGATACATATATGTTTCTAACTGTTATATGTTTACAAAAGATTAATTACAAACTAGTTATTTACATAATTAAGGTAAATAAATTCTACTAATAGATTTTACTCTCTCAGCTATTTCACCTTATTGGTTCAATTTATAATAGAACAACAAATCATTGACTTTCATGTCACAAATAAGCAACATACTCATTTGCTACCTTATAATTTTAGTGATAGTAAACAATGGCTTTTTTTTTTTTTGCCCAAAAAGCAACAAACATCAGCTTTCTCTTACAAAAAAAAAAAGCATTAGCTTTGTCTTATCTAAAAAACAACAAACATTAGCTTTTTTTTTCCCAAGAAAACAACACATGTTAGCTTACTTTCAATAATAAAAACAATATAATTATTGACTTTCTTTCGTTAATGGAAGCAATAAACATTGACTTTTATTCAATCATGAAAACAACAAAATTATTGACTTTCTATAAATCCTTTTTCAATATACTTTCACACCTTTACTTAGGTTTATCAAGTATAATAAATTACAAGACTAAGATAGAAAAAACTAAGGTGCAAAAAGACTTACCTATTATCTGACCTCTAAATGCGATACTTTATTGTTGTCCCACTGGTGCAACCTCTCTTATACCAATAAAGACAAACATCACCAACAAGTTCCACGAATAACAAAAATATCATTTAAATTCTCATCCAAATTTAGAATTTTTATCTCACTATACATGACAAATCTATAAAGTTTCACATATGTACATAATGTTTTATTTATCATAATTTCCATAATGTCGAATTCTAAAGAAAGGTTGGCAATTAATTATTTTCATCATTTAGCCTAAGCCCCTCAAAACATTGTTCAGTATTTCAATCATAAACGAAGTTTTAGAACTCGATTTTAAGCACGGTTTGTTTCATTAGAAAGAAAAAACATAAAGACACAACCTTTATGAGGGGGATGAACCCAAATCTACCATTTATGTATAAAAAAATGCTCATGATACATGTGAGACTGTTCAGTAGGTTTTAGGTTAGGCCTTTCATTAGTGTTTAACCGCTATCTAGAGTTTCATAGCTCCTTTCATCAGTGTTTAACCGTTATTTAGAGTTTCATCCAAATTACGCAACACCAGTTGTATTTGAAAGCTAAAACCCATACCCATAACTTTCATGAAGATATGTATATCAAATTGTATTATTTGCATAGTCAAATTACAGTTGGAAGTCTTATGATAAATTTATCATGTTTTTAGCTTTACCAAACAACAAAATGTTTTAATGTATCTCTTCATCATTTAATACCACTAAACATGAATCTTACATAAATAAAACTAATAAAATCTACCCTCTATAAAGAAAACTCTCTCAATCAAACCATTATTCATTGACTACACATAGTAAACAACATCATTCCATCATAACAACATCAAAACACACAACTAAGGTTCATAATCTCAATTTAACATACACTAACAATCTCAACATACCTCATATCACATCTTTATTCAATCTAAGAAACTTGGATGAAGTTCTTACCCTTGATGAATGATGAATCAAGAGACAAATACAAGGATAAACTAAGTTGTCTTCACTTTCTCTTTTCTCCCTTTACTTCCTCTAAAACCCTGACTTACAACCTATACTCTCTCCAATCCTGTCACGGGGCACACCACGACATCGTCGGCAACGATTGAGGCTTTTATCGTGCCTCCTGATGAGGTGTTGTGTTGGAAAGGTTTTTGGATTTAATCATAAAATTATGATTAATGTTCAGGAGTCGCCACCTAATATTATGGTCACTAGGAACCTATGGTCTGTGAGAGTCTAGGTAAGGGACAAGTTGTGCAAGGGGGGGACACATCCACCCCAATGCACCCCTACTTAAGGTAAGCTGCATTGTTGTTTGATTGTTTTTCTAGGTCAGGTTTCTATTCGTTGGTCTTTCCTAAGATTTAAGACATATCTCTCTTCATGAGAGAGTCACTATCTTATCGGATTAAATCCTAACCATTCTAAAATAAAAATTTTAGGATCACATTTATTTTATGTCTTGTATTTTTAATACCTGAGGGTGTACTTTATCGTGCAATTTTACATCCCACAGATATTAAGTCTACATCTGGACCCTAAAAAAATATTGTAAAAGGATTTTTGATATTTTGACCAAACCTTAATGGATAATCATAAACTAGCTACAATATTCATTTTGCATTTTAAAACATGAGAAAGATACAATTTTTGTTTTTATGAAGATATGCTTATACAGATTTAAGGATTTGACCGTATGCATGAAAACAAAATATTTTTTTTATTTTTGAAAAGAGAAATTAATTTAAAAGTCTTGAATTTTTTTGAAATATTTCAGAAAAAATCTGGTATTTCAATACCGGATTTATATTTTACAGTGTAAATATACAACCTGATATTATGCAAAAATTGGTAGAAAAACATGCGACAAAATAACAAATTTTTCCAAAGGATTTTTGATTTTTTTTTAAATATATATATATACACACACACATAATATTATAATTGAATGTATATTAAATATTTACGTGACCTGGGCCATCCCAAATTACTGGGTTAGTCTTTGCCCAAGAAAGGGTTAAGTTAGACCTATTTATAGGGGTTGGAAGAAGGTGATCTTGTCTACATAGGAGAAAAATTTCAGCCCTTAATTCAGTTGGAAATGATCCCAACTGTTAGTTTAAAGTAGGCATGATGAACTGTCAAATGTAGTTGAAGGCTGCCTGAGTTGACCTCTTTAGGCAGGCTCTGGGCCACCGTGTTGTAATTCAATCTTAACGAGCCATACTCAGAGATAGAGGGATGTCAGGAGATCATTTTTGTGCATGTTTTGTCAAATTTGATGGAGTTTAAAATGAAGTAAATTTATTTTATTTTGAGGCATAAATTTACTAACTTTAGATATCTTTTGATTTCAAACCAAAAATTAAAAAAAAAACAAAATTATAACTATTTTCATTGGTTTTTAAAATGTAAAATACACTTAAAATTTATTAATTTCAGGAAACTTTAACAATATTAAAAATAAAACTAGTTGTTTTCTATTAGTTGTACATCTTCAAGAGAAGAGACCACCACAAAAACAATAAAGAAAATAAAATTCATAATTTATTAAACATAATAAAAGTATCTACATTTATATTTTTGTTCTTTTATTTATATTAATCTTTTTTAAAAAGCAACTTAGAGAATAGCTTCTAATTACTTTTATAACAATATTTTCACGTGCCAAAGAAAAATGGTTTAAAAGTATCTTTTTCTATTTAGTGTTTAGTGTTTGTTTAAGGTTGTGATTGTATTGAATTTTTTTGAAATTTTGATTTTTTTATTATAAATTAATTTTTTATATTTTTAAAATTTTATAATATATTAATATATTAATATTAAAAATAAATTTTAAAAAATAAAAATATTATTTTAATATATTTTCAAATTAAAAACACATTAAAATCACATTCCATAAAATTACGACACCTGATTCTTAGACAATTACTAAGGACTTGTTTTGGAGTGTGGTTGTGGTTGTCTTTTAAAGTGTTTTTCGTTTAAAAATATATTAAATTAATATTTTTTTTATTTTTAAAAATTATTTTTGATATTACTATATCAAAATGATTTAAAAACACAAAAAATATTAATTTAAAATAAAAAATAAAAAATTTCTAATTTTTAAAAAAATTATTTTTAAAACATAAAATCAAATAGTTTTTAAAAAATTATTTTTAAAACATAAAATCAAATAGTTTTTAAAAAATTATTTTTAAAACACAAAATCAAATAGTTGCTCGACAGCACAAAACAATGCAGTAGAAAAAGCGGGAAATTAGAAGAGCAAGACCCTGAGCCCCCAACCGAAACGCAATGGACGATTCAGGAGCGATTCTATGTCAAATCTCTTCTCTAAAAGACATGCTCGATCAAGTATTTGTCTTCTCTTCTCTTTGACGCAATTGTTTTATTACCCTAGCTAGGCCGACGGGTTCTTAATTCTTATGACTACAACAAGAATTTGGTGTTTTTTCTTAATAAAAAATTCAATGCTTAGGTAAATGAGGAAATCGAAGCCAACATTCAGATAACTCGAGAGATCGAATCAGAGATCGTCAAATGCACTGAGTTCGAGGCCGATTTGGCTGCCAGAGAATCGGACCTCACCAAGACGCTTTATTTCTCGCAATTTGAAATCAACGGATTACTCTCTGTTGCCTGTAATTCATTTTATTATTATTTTTCATTTGTTTTGCTTCAATTTTATTTTATCTTTTTTTTTATGATTTTCAAAAAATGCGCAGATGAGTCGAAGAAGTCTGTTAAATTCTTAGAGGAGGAGATTTGTGGTCTAAGAAAAAAGAAGATGGAGATGCTTGAAAGCATGGACGACAAGCGGTATTCACTCAAATCTTTATTTATTTATTTATTATATTTGGATTCAATCTAATTTTTTTTTGGTAGACCATCAGGTCTTCAATGTACACATCAATTAATTATGCCTTATTGTTGTTGTTTTATTTGAGAATTTATGAAATGGTAATTTGTTTTATCTTCTTCATGAACTTGGAGTTACGTATTTTCGGATGTAGTTCCACTAAAGTTTTTCTTTTAATGAGAATTGAGAAAAGTGTTTATTACTAATCAGTGGCTAAGCGGAAACAACATCAAGGGGATGATCTTAACCAAATCGAACCGAATGAGTGATAAAAATGTAGCAGTAAATATAAAAAATAACAAGGCATGGACAACAGAACCTGATAGATTAAACTTTCTTGCAAATGAATCACAACCAAGTGCTCAGTGTAATCAAGCCACAAACATCATCCCAATCTAGAACCGAGTTATTGAAGATAGATTGTTTTCTGCTGACCAGATGGACTGAAGTATCCGAAACCATCACAGGAAACAAAACCTTTCGCTGCATTTATCCTTTAAAGGCCAATGTTCATATAGAGTAAATATTGAGCTAGGGGCTCCAAATTTCCCAAACTTTGCTGCCGTGTAAAAGAAGATGTACTGTTGTTTCTTCAAAGCTGTTGCAAAGAGGGGAAAGCATTTCCTTATGATGCTCCTGTGAAACAGCTGCTCTATGGTGCTTAGCTTTTTTATAGATGCCAGCCATTTAGGTGGGGCGATAGACATCCGAACACTAGTGAATGATGGAGCATTGTAAGAAAATAGAACATCATTTGTTATTCTGCAGCATGAGTTCACCTTGCATCCTCCATGTATCGTGTATCTTTATATTATTCTGTCAGGTTCATGAGGACATAAAGATATATTAGAGAGTGAGGACAGTAGCTGATTTCTAAGATGTACATCCCTTCCACAAACTGTCCCCATCATTCCAGAGCCAAAATTATGTGAATGAGTAACACAAAGGTTTATCATCTAACTAGCTATCTAGCTAGAATTTCATTGAAGACCCTTCACCATCTGATACCACCCAAAACACCTGAGAAAACTCTTGATTGCAGGATTGGATCAGAATAGGATGGAATGATTGCTCTGGAAAGATTGAATTTCTCCAGGCTATAACAATTCACTTGCAGTAGTTCAGCATTTATTTTATCCTATATTTTTAATTCATGTAGTTTATATCTTGTTTGAGGTGCTTTCACTTTCTCCAAAAAGAATTACCATATTAGTATGAAAAAATTCATGTTTTGGTTATTTGGATATATAGCCACTTTTTTTTTTTTCAAATTTGTAGAATCATAACTTGGAATAAAGTTTCTCATAACTTTTGCCTACTTTTGCAAGATATGATTGCTCCTCTTTTGGTAGATATTATTTATCCTCATTTAATATTTAACATTACTAAATGTTAATTGATTCTGCACAGAGAACAGTTTGTCATGCAATGCCTCGAATTTCAAAGGGACATCGACAAAGGTGAAAATGAAGTGGTGAATTTGTTGTCAGAAAAGGAGTTTCTTGAAAATGAAATCCATCTCTTGGATGAGAAAAATAATGCTTTAAAGAATTTGATGTTGGCTTTCATGGATGAAATTGTTCAAGATCTTCTTGATTGCAACTCCGGTACATTTTCAACTTGCCCGTGCCTTTTGCTTCATCTGGTTGAAATCATTGTTTCATTAAAATCTTGTTTTTGTTGTGCTTAAGCTGCTTATCTTCTTTCCTTGCATCAATGGGTACTCATCATCCGTTTCGATTTACAGTTTATGCTACTTTATCAATAGATAGATTACTTATTTGATATGGCATGCCAACATCTACACTTGCATAATTTGCAGTTGCATGTTTTTAAGCTGATCTGTTAGACCATTTTTTGTTTTGTTATTTAATGAGTTCTTTATTAAGAGATTTATTGCATAGATGATTTACGCTAAGATCATTCTTGGAGTGCATGTATAGATAGTTTTTAGATAAATAGTTAAATAATATAAATAAAGCAAACTTAAATTCTAGTATCAAGCTCCAATGTGAGAATATCTTTTAGATGAATACAGGAGTTGATCTAGTAGTTCTTCAACTTCCATTACTGCACTTGGACCAAAACCTGTGATGAGAAACTCATTGGTTATTTTCTTCCCTTACTTACTGAAGGCTTTAACATGATGAGAACTCAACTTTGGATATTTTGACTTTAGTTTTAATTTTTTTTCATCATTGTTGTAATATCTGTAACGTCCTCTAGCCTTGAGTTTTATTGTTGATGTTCTATTTATTTGTCGACTAAACATACGTTTTCCATTCGCACAAGTGTCTAGTAATCTTTGGTTGGATTAGATAGGGACCTATAAATTGATCTTTGCGTGTGAGCAGCCTGCTCTCCATTTTGACAGGCCTTTAATGTGAACCTTTTGACCAAGTTACTTGGCTCTTTCTGAAAATATACCCCGTGCCCTATGCCAACTACCAACAAAATGATGCCTTTCTGGTACTGCTATGAAACTCATTAGAAAGGCCCATACAATGTTGTCACAAGGCACCCAGGCGCTCGCTTAAGCGCCGGAGGCGAGATGCCTTTCTTAGCCTAAGGCGATGGAGTTTGAAGAGGCATTGCCTAGGCAAACGCCATGCATGGGAGGCAAGCGATAAAGGCCTTGCTTGATGAAAATTATCTGACACTGACATTGAAGATTAGTTTGAAGAGGCGTCTCTTCGATTTCTGTTTTATATATATATATATATAAAAAAACTTATGTTTTGTCTTGTTTATCTCTTTATCTAGTCTTATACAAAAAAGAAATTAAGGGTAGTTTTGTTAAAAACATAAGAGTCAAGAGTGAAGACTAAGAACAACAAAGGTATTTCTTCGACTTTTTTTCTTCTGTCATCTCATCTTTTTGTTTCTTAATTTCTCATATAAAAACTCTACTAAGTTATATCATATAAAAATTCTTTAAATTATTTTATGATGTTTTAAAGGTGAAAAATGTAACTTTATATGACAATATTATGGTATTTTATATTTTCTTTTGATTTTCTAATGATCTAATCATAATTGGTATATATTTTAGATTTATATATCATAATATAATATTATACATGTAATTTTTTATATCATACAGGTTTAGCGTCTTAGTTCATTTAGACGAAGTGTCTAGGGTATTTTTCAGGCTTGGTGCTTTTTAGCGCCTTTAATCTTTGACAACACTAGACCCATATCATTGCAATCTTCTTATAACAGGTTGAAGAACAAGGAATTTCACAACTCTTGTTTGGGTTGATTATCTTGTAGTTTGATGGTAGAAACTCATAAATCATAATGCCTCTCTTAGAAACTTCTTGCAGTTCTAAAGTTGCCTTACAATGCCAAAATCTACATATGACTCAAAATTTAGAAAAAAAAATGCCAAATCTGAATTTCAAAAATGAGTTTACCCCAACCTAAGGATTGAAGCCCTGAAACAATATAAGTCTTGCCTTCATTGAACATATCATTTGAGATCCACTAAAAAAAATCCGTAAGTTGCCAAGATAAAACCAAATGGTGAATTACAACTAGATTCCCTTTTTTCTCTCAAGTTTTATGAGACTACGATTCCTTTTCCCATGTATTTGATATCTCTTTCAGGGGTAGACTGTGGACCTTGTTTCTTCATATTGGGACCTTTTAGGGAAGTGCCTGTATTTGTGGCTGCTTTTGTGCTTATTGCATATTTAATCATATAAATGGAAAAAAGACTCAACCAGTATTTAGCTCACCATAATGATGGCTAAATATATTTAGCTTCTGTCATTGACTGTTGTGGAAGAGTTTGGATTAGATCCGTCTTGCTGCCACCATGCTGGGTAGAGGAAGTGGAACATAAGAGTGCTAGTATTGAACATTCTTTCTTTCTTTCTTTCTTTTTTGGAGTTTGTGCTTCTCGCACAGGCTTTCCTTCCTATTGTTTTTGAATTTCGATCAAATATCTCCCAATGGTTTTATAAAAAGGAGATCATATTGCTTAGGATATTTTGGGAGCTCCATTAGTCTTATATTTGAATTAAGTTTGTATGGACTTGGAATTACCTTTTAACATTTTCTCAGTGAAAATTGACAAGTGTTATTCAACATCTGTCCAAAAATGGTTCTTGAATAGTGAGAGAGAGAAGATATCACAATGTTGTACAGCATCATCATTTAATGAGGCTTAGCTTCATAACATATGCATGCGTAATGGTGTACTTATCATGTCCTTGTAACATGCCAACCTCCAGCTCTGCATTTAAAAATATGCAGAATACAAACAATGTTGCTGCTTGTGAACGTCATGTCTCCCTTTGGGTGCGCTGTGAGATTGTCTTTAGATTAATCTTTTTGTCATTTTCTTAATCATTCAGTAAAATTTTAAGCAGATCCTCGTTTTTTGGTTTTGCTGCTTGATGTGTGTTCTTGAAGTTGTGATGGTGGATTTCTTTTTCCTTTTTTTTTTTTGTCTTCTTATATTTCTTAAGCCATTTATTGAGGGGTAGTTATAGGAATTGAAAATAATTAGCTTAACGTCAAATCCAGTGGATCATTCTTGAGTTATTTTAGTGATTTGCTGCGAGTTGTTATTGCAGCTTTAGATGTTGAGACACAGAGTAGGAATCATGAGAATGAGAAACTGCTCAAGGATATTGATGTTATGAAGAGCATGTTGCATTCAAGTATCAATCATTATAATTGTTAGTCATCGACAGTAAGTTTACTCTGAATTTTAACTACTTGGTAGTTTTTGTCTTTTCTATTATATGGCTGTGTTTGATCTTAGGGAAAATATAATCTGAAAAGTTTAGTAATTTTTATTTGCCTTTCTGATAATGATGGAGGAGTAAATTTAAAAGTTAAGAGAAATGCAACATGGTATGTCAAGGTAAAACTGCAATGATATTTTTTGATGAAATGAAATCATATTTGCATATCCATATGATTTTGGGCATTTGCAAGAAGACATCTTGTACTTGTATTGTGTAATAAATTTTTTCATAAATTCTCTGTATTGATCATCTAGCTTTTGTACTTTACAGTCACACCTTGTATTGCGATTCATTTCAGGCAATTTTCTCTGACAAAGTATTCAAATTCATTTTAGCCATATTAATAACATGAAGACATGATTATAGCAATTTAATCTACACTGCTTTGCAATCTAGGGTAAGATAACAATTGAAAATGAAAAAAAAATAAGAGACTGTTCAAGATCAACCTCTTTTGGTTTCAATCAATTTTCTGTCATCGTGTATTTTATCACAAAAACCATATGAAAGCTTATAACATCCTTACTGCTTTTACAAAATTAAAAAGATTTTTGCAATGTTCTTGTGTCTAGTTGTCCCAATAAACTACAGTTAGAAAGATCATGGTGTGATGCTGTTATTCTACCATTTTTCTCCAAAAACAATATCAAGTAATTTTCTTTAGATCTTAGCAGCGTACTACCAGAAAGCAAAGTCCACAATATATATCTAAGCAAAAAAGAAAAGAAAAGAAAAGTGAATATATAAAGTAGTATTAGGAAGAACTCTGGTAGCAAAAGGCATGTTGACCTAATTTATGAGATTAGTTCCAACTTCATAGCTTTTAAAAAAGTTTAGAGGCCTGAGAGCTAGTATCAGGTGAGTTATTGTAGGTGTGCTGTTCTGTGTATTTAATAAATCATGGCAGGTGCATCCTACAAAGATTGATAGTTGTTATCATTCAATCCCTTAATAACATCCATTTTTGTGAATTATGTTGAGATTTTGAAATAATGCACCATGATCCTCACCTTGAATGCTGATTTTCCAGAATGGTTGTCTGATAACCAGGGGCATGGTTATCATCCAGTGTGTTTTTTACTCAGAATGGACTGTCTTGCAAGATGTACCTGGGCTGCACCGTGATACATCAGGTAATGCTAAACACACATTTTCTGAGCTAATTCATAAAAGTAGCCTTATAAACTGTGACCAAAGGCTTGATAGTGCTGTACTGTGCTTCATTAAAGTTGTTTCTGCTCAAACTTTGTTTGCTGGTTAGAACCTCCGGGGAGAGGAGCTATCAAATTAACAAGCTTTTGCAGTGATACAGAATTTGTAGACAGTTGGCATTTTGTCACATTTGAAGAGAAGCCTAGTCAAATTTTTGATTTACAAGGGTTGTTGCAGATAGAGTTTTTGTACTATGAACTTTCTTTTTTAATTGTCAGTTCTGGATAGGGGTCCGTTTCGGTCCTCACTGGAAGTTTTCGTACATTCTCACCAACAGCATCTTTGTGTGGTCACTTTCAGGTAGGGGGTCAGACTTGGTTAAAGTTTGGGTGCTTACTTTACCGATAGAGAACAAATTCAGGTACACACAGAAGTTGATTTGCGCAGTTCTGGATTTGTAATATAAAGTTGATATTCAAGAAAAGGACTTAGCCTAGGCCTCTTCTACTATAACTGGCATCATTACTTGAGCCAACTAGAAGATATAAATAAGTATGCTGAACCTGCTGATCGTTATAATATAAAAAGGCTGGAAACAATTAGACTTGTTTTCCCTTAGATGCTGATCTCTCTGGAACAAATATGAAGCTTATTTGGTAGCGAGACTTCTCAAACTCTTCTATGCAAACTACCAATTAATTAAGAAGAATTATTTGGAACAGTGGACGTTTAGTGCAATATAGCCTCAATTAAACTGTTAGATTCTGTAGCGTATAGACAAATATCTTTCTTTACTCCTAGCAACACAGTTCGACCAGTTAGAGTGTAAAAAGCTGAAGAGGTCAGTTCTAACAAAAAAGGGAAAGCGATCGGAAGGTCCAGTGATTGTAAAGAAACCCAGACATAAGCAGAGGTTACGGTATAAGAAATAAAAGAATGTGGTTCCAAAAGATATCATAAACTAGGTTGTCCATGTCACGGACAGAGACCATGTCTGTCTCGTGAACATCACGTGCACCCGTGATCTTGTCGGTACCATGCAGCTAGCTCTTTTCTATCACGCGTGAAGTGTAGAATCTTTGCTCAACTTCGGGACCTCTTTGTGGCCACATGAAAACCACTCACTTTGGACACCCATGCTTTCTGATGTTCTCTCATGTAAAACCCTACAATGGACTCAGAGGTGGTAATGAACAATGAGAAAATTTACTAAAAATAAGGGGAAAAAGCTGAAAGTGCCTATTTGGCCCTGGCTTGTGATCGACACGTAACTTCTGAGTGGATGCATAGTATACGGATAGATTGGCACTTCTACTTTACGTCCTTTGGGACATGTGAACATTTACAAGTCCTGCTTAAATAATTTTGAGGTTACTTATTTATTAGCTTTACCACTAGTTAGGCAGTCTAAATTTTTGTTTTCGACCACAATCGTGATATATAATTGAGAAGAATTATTATTAAGAGGTGAATTCACTATTCATCTATTCACAGTTTTTTTCTTTTAATTTAGTTTTATTTTTTAATATTAGATTTACTTAAAATTAAAGTTTATATTTTGTTTCAATTGATTTTTATATTAAAAAAATTAATCCGACTCATAGTAATATAACCAGAATGAATGCTTTTATTAACAAAAACAAAAATAAATTTTTTAAGGAAATTATTGTGGACCTACCTCCATAACACTATTCATTGTAATAGTGAAATGAAGATTTTGTTCTTTAATCATAAAATCTTTGAACTATGACAATATAGTATTTTCACCATGATTCAATTGTTATTTTTAAATTATACAGGGATAGAATAGTCCTTTAGCTTCTATTTTTGCAAAATAAAATTACTTAGCCATCCCTAAAATAAAAATATAAAAGTGTCATCCAAGAACTTTTTAGTCATTTTAGTTTTTTAGAACAATATAATTAATTAATTAATTACCTTTAAAGATGGGCTTCTTTTATTCATCATGGTTTTTTTTTTTTTAATATCAAGTTGACCCATGTGTATTTTTTGAAATATTAAATATTAGTAAAAAAAACTTATTAACGAGTGTAGCGCACACGTCAATGAGTGTGGCCAACATCTCTCCAGTTAATCTTCTTTAAAGATGGCTTCTTTTATAAAAAAAACTTATTGGTTTCTTTTACAATTTCATCCTCTTTAAATTTTTTCTTTCCTATCAAATTTAAACTTCATTATTCTTATTGCTATTTATTTTCACTTTAACAATTTTTTTAAATTAATTTTTTTATTTCATCTTTTAATATTAAATTGGTTGGGAATTGATTTTTTTATTGAGTTTGGGTATAAGATTTCACATGTTGCGAGTTTTAGAAAATAACCCAAGTTTAAGAGCTTTGTTCATATTTGCTTGCTTGTTTTTTTTTTTTAAAGAAAACTCATATTTTTTTAGTTTTATTATTCAACATTTATTCAATGAAGATTGGGCTATGTTATTTTTATTTATTTGCTTTGTATAGATTTTTTACACAAAATCTGAAAATGACTCAGATTATCTCGGATTTTTTTTTTAATATAGAATTAGAGTTTGATTTTTTTTTAATTTACTTTTTGTTGGTTTATTCAAATTTCATGATCTAACTTGTATATTTGATATATTCACTTAGTTGATTTAAGTTTTTTTTTTCATTTAATTGACAAAAATCTTAGCTTCATTATTTTTTTTTTTTGTTGTGATTTTTTTTTTCAGGTTTTGATGATATTCTTTTGTTTATAATGGGATCATGATGCACATCCACCGTGTCACTGCCAAAGATTAGCTGGTGACTTGGTGCGGTCATGAGTGGCACCCAATTGGTCATTTCATATATGCATGATCCACATGTATAGTTAGATATTTGTCCGGTTACAGTCAAATGTCCCTTTTTGTAATTTGCTTTTACTCTCAAATGCTAAACTTGCTCAAACATTGCATGCACATTTAAAAAAAAAAAAAACAGGTAGGTTGATATTATTCCAGAGATCTTGATCCTCCTGCTGAGATCTTGCGATAATTATTCTTCTTTGTTAAAAAAAAAAAAATCGTAATCTTTATACTGTAAGACTCAAATTTCTGTAACCCTTTTTATCCAATATAGTGAGAGAGAAAAATCCCAAAGAAGTGTCCTTTTATTGAACGAATCATATATATATATATATATATATATATATATATATATATATATATATATATATATATATATACACACACACTAGTTACATTACTCATGTGATGTCACGGGTCAATTTATTTTGCATAAAAAATATAAAAAAAAATTAAAATTTAAAAGTGTTAGGTCTTTCTACAAAACTATACCCAAGAGTCTTGGGTTTAACTGCAACGTTTGACCTAAGAGTAATATTTATAATATTAATAATAACATTAAACTTGCATGACTCAAGTTTAAGTGGGTTTGGCTGCAATACCAGATCCAATTGCATTGGATGTAGGTCTGATTGCAAGGTTGTATCATAAAAGTGTGATAATTAAATATATTAATTAAAAAGAAAAAACAGAGAAAAAAACTAACAGAAAGAAAAAAAAACTAATGAGAAAGAAGAAAAAAATCTGAATCAATTGAATTAACTCGTCAAACTTGTGATTCGTGTCATGAAAGTGTGATAACTAAATAGAAAAGGATTTAATATTAATGAACTAAATTTTTTTAAAAACAAATTAATTAAAAAGAAAAAAGCAAAGAGAAAAATACGTACAGGAAGGAAAAAACTAATGAAGAAAAAAAATCTGAATCAACTGGGTTAAACTATCAAACCTAGGATCCGTGTCATAAAAGCCTGATAATTAAATAGTAAAAATTTAATATTAAGAAACTATAGACAAAAAAAAAATAAACTAAAATCATAAGTTTTTTTACTATGGATTGCACCGTGCTATTTAAAGTAAAAAGCTTAAAAAGGAAAAGAAAAGGGGAAAAAAAAACAAAGGCATACGCCACGGGTTAATTTTTTTTTTCTTGCATAAAAAATATCAAAAAATACCAAGATCTAAGAGTGTTAGGTCTTTCTGCAAAGATATACCCAAAAGTCTTGGGTTTAGCTGCAACGCTTGATCCAAGAATACTATTTATAATATTAATAATAACATTAAACTTACATGACGTAAGTTTAAGTGAGCTTGGCTGCAACACCAGACCCTAGAGCATTGGATGTGAGTCTGGCTATAAGATCGTGTCATAAAAGTGTGATAATTAAATAGATTAATTAAAAAGAAAAAAACAAAGGAAAAAAAACTAATAGGAAGAAAAAAAACTAATAAAGAAAAGGAAAAAAATCTGAATTAACTGGGTTAACCCTTCAAACCAGGTTAACCCGTCAAACCTGAGATTCACGTCAGGAAAGTTTGATAACTAAATAGAAAAAAACAATTGACGGGTTTACCCAAAATTAACAGGGTTAACCCGTCAAACCAAGTTAACCAGTCAAATCCGGGATACGTGTCATGAAAATTTGATAATTAAATATAAAGAAATTTAACATTAACAAACTAAACTAAATAAAAAAATTAATTAAAAAAAATTCAGATTAACTCGTCAAACCAGACTAAACCATAAAACTTGGGATCAAACAAAAAAAAATTCATAAAAAAATTAAAAAAAATTACCGTTTCATTTAATTTTTAGTATATATTATAATATAATATAATTATTATTATTATTATTATAATACAATAATTATAATAATATAATATATTAAAGATAGGAGAGCGAAAGGCGTGGAAAAGCTACAGTAGTTTTTCCACGCCTTTTAAGTATTACTTAATATATATATAAAAGCAAAATTGAACCCGAAAAAATGAGATCGATGATCACCACCTCACGTGGCAATCTATTCCTCAACCCTACATTATTTGTCTGATTCTTTCATCCATCAAAGATGAGCCCTAATTTCCCTGCTACTAATCAACAATTCTTTCCCATAGAACCATCATGACTTCACTGAACTGATTCTGATCTTCTGGTATCAACTGGGGGACCAAAACTAGGGTTCTTTTGTTTGCATTTATTTGTTTCTCGCTTTAAATTATATATAATTTTTGTATATAAAATAACGTGCAAATCTACAAATATATGATCAATGTGGAGACCTTGAATTGTTTTAGATGTTGTGAATACTCACAACACATTAAATGCTTCCCGGATATAATTTCATGAGCAAAGGATTTCATTAGTCTTGTTCGAGATATAAAAATTTAATTTGGTACATGTAAGCTGAACTAAAATATTTTTTTTATAACAAACACAAATTCTAGACTAAGATTCCTATTTTTGATTAAAAAACTCTAATTTCATCATTGTTCCTTGTGTGTGTGTATTTTTTATTTTACTTTTTTATTTCAGTATTTGTAGTATTTTTTTAACATTTATCATTATAATATTTAACAGTTTTACCGACAGTATTATCTGTCGGTATAAGCTTGCCATTCCATCCGTAAAAATTTTACCGACTAAATCACTAAAGAAATAAGTCCGTTGAAATATCGTTCATCGGTGATTCCATGTTTTGGTGCTAACTTTGGTGGTAACAAAAAATTAAAAAATGATGGTTTTACAAATGAAAAATACGCGCAAAAAAAAATATTTTTGCTGGAAATATACCGATGAATTTATTCTGTCTATAGTTCTATTGGTAAAATCACCGACGGAATAACGACGTCGGTGATTGTGGGATATGCAGTAAATATTTTACAACTCTCTGTGAAATACCGACGAATTTATTCCTTCTGTAGAGATGTCAGTGATTGTGGCATATGCATTAAATATTTTGCAACTCTCTGTAAAATACCGACGACATAATTCTACCTTTAAATCCATCAGTGATATTTTCAAAAATGAAATTGTGTAGAATAAATAATATAAAATTGTATAGAATAATAGTAAAAAAACCAATTAAGCAAATAAAATTGTATAAAATATTCATCCAAATATTCATTACAATTTTATAATGTTTCCAAAAAAAAATTGAAATAGAACAATCGCGGAACCGGAGGAGGAGGCTAATCGTTTCCGAGACCATACAACAAAAAAGAAGGCGCACACATACCATCCATCTGTGATCTTATGTCTATGATGATTTGGCGGAGTTGTTCATAATCTGCCGATAGTTGCTTGTATTGCTGGGTGAGATCAGCCGTGTGTTGTTCTGAGGCCACGATCTCCTCATATTAGGTGCTCGATATTGATTGGGAGCTTCCAATGATTGAGACACTATGGGCCACCCACAAATTATCGATCATAGTGTTGGAGAGTCTGTTTTTTTTTTTATTTTTCTGTTTTATTTATTTATTTAATATTGAATATTGATTTTTAATTTGAGTTTGTTTTGGGTCATTGGATATTGTTTAGAAGTTTATTTCATTATTAGATTTATATTAGTTAATTACTAGTTTAAACTCATTAGTTTGCAATCTGAAAGAAATAAGTTAGAGTTAGTTAGATAAGACTATATTATGTTTTTTCTTAGCTTTAAGTTTGGGCAACAAGTTGAAGAATAACATGATCTTTTTTTTATTTGTTTGTAGCAAAACAACCTTTCTTTGTATATACAAATATCATACACTGACTTATCAAAGATTAATTAGTTTCATAATATCATTCGTATACTTAGAGTTCTTAAATACAAAGTTATCTTTAAATCAAAGTGTTTTTTTCAATACCTTTAGTTTTTAAATACATAGTTATCTTTAAATCAGGATTCTATCAAACCTGATTTTCAGCCTTTTGAGTTATTATCTATTTTATTGGAAATTGTATGATGATAAAGAAATTTACATTAAAATTTATTAATAAAATATTTAATGAATATTAAAAATAAATAAATCTTTATTAATAAATTAAATATATTTATATTAACAAAATCATTATCTCGTATAACCACCGCTTAGCTTCAAGATATATACACTTCAAAGACTGATCTCCCCCGGAGGTTTGAACAATCAAATATGTAGGATTGCAAAAGAATTGAGTTAAAATGGGGAGGAAACGACAGCTGTGACACACATCTGGAACAAAATTCAAAACAAGGGAAATGATAAGTAAATCAGATTACTGTAATAAGTCAGAAAAATATTGAGGATGTAGTATTCTCACCAAGAAGAAGAAATATGTCCTAAGTGGGAGAAAATACCCCCAATCCAGTGACTCAAGGACACTACAACATATTTACATGCTGTGCTGGTCTTCAGCAGCGTGAGAAGACAACATATAACAAAGCCCCAAATCCTGATCCATGCTTTGCAATTTATCTGGATGATGTGGAAGATACAACTCCAATTTGTAAGGATGGGCGGCCAGGAAGTTTTGTTGGCTCCGAACTTAATTGTAAAAGAGCCGCTCTTTCAGGGTTCATAAGCAAAAGCTGCTGCATGTCTTTCGGAAGGACATTGAACACTGCCTGCAGATCTTTCTTCAATTTCTGGCAAGTTTCTGTAAAGTCAACAGCAGCCCTTCCTAACTTCTCCATCTGATGATTGCATAATGAAAAATCAAAAATATTTCTCTGCTATAACCTAACACATGAAAAAAGATAGAGGATTTTTTATTTTTATTTTGAACGTGACAGAAACATGGCAAATTAGACCATGGAATGTGTATATACATATAAATATGAGATCAGAGTTCAATAAAGAGCAGCAGTGCGAATAAATATTTGTTTGTCCTGAAAATAGAAATTCCAATCATTGGTTTACCCTGCTCAAAGAGGCCTGCAAAACCAGCTGTGAAAAATTTGCTGGAAAGAAGCTTTGCCAGGAAAAAAGCCTCTGACAGCATCACTAATTATACCGCATAGCAGCCTTTAAAGCAAGACATAATTTCTTCTCTCTCTGACAATCTAGAACTCACACTATTTATGCACATGTTACAGAGACATTAACCTACAGTAAAATGGAAACTAGGTTTTCAAACTGCCATGTTAAGTTGTATCATCAAAGTCGTAATTACTTCCAAATGCTAGTATCTAATTTTCATGATGGCAAACATCTTGGCATGCCTCGTAACATAGTTAAAAGAATAAAAACATTTAAGTAAACACTGCGTTTCATCCAGCAGCTACAGAATTGCAATGGTCACCTCTTTCAAATCAATCTTGCCCTAATTCCCATTTCTTCTTCTGGAGAGACTTGTGACATAATGTGTAGATCTTCGAATATTTTTAGAACAAAACCAATTCTGAAACTCACCACATTATAGTTGAGCATAAAGAGGTATACAGGTCTAAATTACCTAGGCAATGAAATCCTTCCACAAAGGATTCCATACCCCTCTACAATGGAAAACCAGCAAAGCCTGGGGGGAGGGGTTAAGCTATCCTGAGAATCACCTCAAAACCAAGACTTCTGCTGGTTGTTTGTACATTTGTAGCATTTTTCCCTAAAATGTCATGCTAAGTTCAGCAGCTGAATGCATGTATGTAACATGCGTGCTCAAATGCAAGTGTGTGCTGTTTCTGCAGCTGCATGGGATATGTAACATGTGTGATTGAATGCATGCGTGTGCTGTTTCTGCAGCTGCAGTTGCATGCATGTATTAGTAATTGAGTGATCCAGGGCAATGGCAAGGCAGTCCTATGTCCTTTTTGTACATCTATGTGTGTGTATTACAGTTCTTTTACTTTTTTCCATAGATGAGTGCAGATTTAACTCCAATTACAAAAAAAAAAAAAAAAAGTCTCATGTTTTTTCCCAATAAATGCTGACCAAAGGTTAAACCACGTAACGCACTTCTATTTTTGTATTGTTGTTCTTATTTATAAACTACGAAACCAAAGCTTAGATGTTTGCAGGCATAGAATGTGTTATTACAAAATTGTGACAGATTCAAAAGGACAAAGGCATATAGTCTGGACATATTGCCCTAGGAAATAAAGATATCAGGAGAAGAAACAGAATAATTTACCTGAATTTCTCCATGGAGATGTCTTTCAATAGCATTGAAATAATCAACAATTTCCAATTCTGGCATTTTGGATATGAGTAGCTTTATGTCAGCTTTCATTCTTGCCTGCCTCCAGAGTCTATGTTGTTCTTGTTCAGCAACTGTGAGCCTTCTTTGAAACCATGGCATGAAGTTTGGCCCTTTCAGGAACCTCCTGAACAGCAATGTAAACCATCCTTATGTCAGCAACAAGCATTGAAAACATGACCAAATTTGAATGAAGGACTCAGAAGCAACAAAACAAACTGATAAAAGAAAGTCATAAATAATATTAATAGCAGTTTAACAATTATTACTTGTATAAATCCAGCCAATTAGACTTCATCCGCTTCGACAAAAACTTCCCCACACCTCTTGCTGATAAGTTTGCCAGAAATTCATCAGCGTCAAATGGAGGAAGATGGGGAGGGTCAATGAATGGAAGAGATCCTTCAGAAGGAGTGGTGGCCCTAAAATATGGGCCAAAAGGAGCCAAAAAGTTGGTGGTGAGCTCTAAGAAATGACGGCGCAATATTTCATTGTTAACAACTGACATTGACTCCTCAACCCTTGGTAACATCCCAGCATCAATAAGCCTATTCAAGATAGAAGTGTCAGGCTTAGTTGTTGCGACATAGGTGCTCCAAACAGCTTCCTTATGTTCTGTCATGAGGCAAAGAGGACCATCTCTCCTTAACTTAACAGCACTGAACAAACTTGAAGGAGAAAACTTCTTCAAGGAAAGCTGCTGAAGACCAAATCCTTCTGGTCTTCCATGAATTCTGCCAGCAGACCTACTTGCAAAGGGAACCTGATTTGAATTAAGAGCAGGGCTGCCGACTGAAACAATGTGGGGAATATTACGAAGAGCTTTAAGGAAAAATAGATTTGTCACACCCAAAATCATAGGAGGGAAAGTGTCTCCTTCTCGAAGTGAATTCAAATGCTTAAAATCAGGGTCATGGATGGTGAAGTATGGCCTAAAATCAATACTGCATGGCAATGGAGCAACCAAACTGACTAGACTAGCAACTGCCTCACAACACTGGGGAGGTGTTGGTCCTATGATTAGAATGGGTTCACCAATAAGTAACAGTTCCCATAACAACCAGAGCTGCAACAAAATGCTCCGGAATGTACCAAATATATCTGAATCATGAAACAGACCCTGTGGAATTGACTGATTATTTGGAAGAAAAGGTGCCATCGCAGAAGCAGATTCTTCAAACATCCCAATTTCAAAAGACAGACTATGAGCAGGTGGCAAGCTAACTTTAAGCAAGGCATTCCCAATAGGAAGCTCCATGTGTTTACCAGGTACAGGAGCAGGCCACATTGAAACATAAGCAGCAATATGCTCAAGAGCTTTCTTTCCTATATCAAAATATAAAGGACCCATGATTTGTAACAAAGGCCTAAACACACTGGAGTAAGGATTGTGTGATAATATCACCACAGATTTTTGTTCTCCACCTCTTCTTAGCCTCTCATCATGCCGTTGCCTGTTAAATACATAGCCATACAAGTATTTCAATTGTTTGGTATCATTTCTAATTTTTCTTCTATTAATCACCTTCTCTTTCATGGAATTTGAAGATACTTCTTTATCATCAATTTCTACTGTCTCCGACGAATTCACATTTCTTTGTTCAGAACTCTTCCGCCTTTGGATGCGGAAAAAGAATATGCAATCATGAATGCTTGAACGGTTCTGGTTCTGGGAAACAGAATCCGGAAATGAACTAAAAGCAACATCAAGTTCCTCTTCATTTGAAAGAGAACCAGGTGGATAACACTCTTCAATAAGCTGGCCTTGTTCAAGATCAAATCTAATAATGCAAAAGGCAACAACCCATTGCTGCAAAGATACCAAATCAGTCTTTAGACTAAGCTCCTGTTTAACAGCAAATGAAGGTGATCGACTCATTTCCTAGATAATCAGCAGCTTCTTTCATCCATAAAAAAAAAAAGAAGCCAATTCTACTCATCTACGAGAATCAAACTTGAGCTACTTTTCCAGCCAAAATCTTCGGGGATTTTCGGCTATTAAACAATCGTGGTAACAAAATCAAAGCCTACAAAGAAAACCAAGAAGCATGCTTTAATTTACAGATCAAAAGAAGTCACTTTAAAACAAACTTTAATGGCAACGATTTGTTTGGCAACCAAGAGAATCCATTAAAAAGACAAGTAATTAAAATTGTATACGCTTGAAATTTAAGAGAAATCAATGAACTGAATCCAAACAACCAAAGACTGGCAAGCAATAAAAACAAAACGCAATTTCAAACATCTAACTTTAAAAGAAGATCCAAGAAAATGGGTATAAAAGAACCACTTGGCTTACCTGAACTGGAAAACCAAGATTCAGTTCTTGCAAGAATCAATCCAGAACAACCAAAAGAGGGACACCCAATTGGCCAAAAACAAATGGGTCTCTTTTAAGAACCAGAAAAGTTTGAGATCTTCTTGGACTTGCCTGTGTAGCTGTATGAGTTGCAGAGAGTTTGTGAGTGCAGCGTTGGAAGTAACTACAATCAAACGTTGTTGGTAAGGCTGTAGATTTGTCAGAGAAATATAAATGGCAAAGCAATTTTTTGTTAAGAAGATCTTCAATTCAAGCACTTGGAGCATATATGTTAGCTTTCTATATCTGGTAATTATTATTTCTTTTGTCCTCTCCGGTTCAGTCCATCTAGTTTTCACATCACGTGATTCAGATTAGCATTTTTCTATTCATTTTTTTCCCTTTCATGGGTGTATTTCGTTAAAAAAAATAATAATAAAAATGTAAAGCCATGGAAGTAAATGAAACAGTGCTAAACTAGATTTGTGTCTGAAGCTTCTCCGTGGCCAGCTAAATTTTTTGTTTTATATATAAAAAATACATAGAGAAAAAATTGAGACTCGATTATTAGTTAAATTAATAATTTAAATAATATAAATAAAAAATACAATAATAATAAATAAATTAGAAAAAATAAAATTGACAACAAAGTTTCTAGAGAGGTTTGCAAGGAAAAATTAGATTTTATTAAAAAAAATAGAGAAAATGGATCGTTGTTGAAAAAACCGATCCCATCTTACAGTATGGTCCTTATAGAGAGTGGCGAAGTCATGTGTCTTGAAGAGTCCTTAGTGGAAAGTACAATGTTGTGGTGTTTTCTAATAAATGATATCAATTCCGTTTCGGTAGATGTTTCGTTTTTTTAATTGGAATGGAATGTTTCAGTTTCGGAGTATTTCAGCATGTCATTTCAGGGTTGTACTGTTCATATATATATATATATATATATATATATATATATATATATATATATATAACACAAATAATTCAAATTAAAGATAAATTAATTATAAATTATGCAATACAAACACAATGCCAAACAAATATAATTTTAAAATTTAAAATATTTTTAAATAGTCAAGATTAAATAGATCTTTAACTTAAAGCAATTCAACTTAAACAAATTATCAAAATATTATGAAAGTAAAATGTTTTAACACAAATATTTTAAATATAAAGTTACGTTAATGTTATCAAAGCTAATGGAATCTAAAGCATCCTTTGTTTTGCTCAAATTCCTACAAAGTATAAATATGAAAAAAAAAAACAACATAAATATAAACCATATATATTAGTGATAAATCTAATTTTAAAAAATTAATATCATTGTTAATGAAAATAGTAATAATAATTTTCAATATTATTATTAATATCATTGTTATTGAAAATTGTAATGAAAAGGAACTTTTTTATAATTGGGTGGTTTAATTAATTAAATTGAACAAGGTTCAATTTGATTCAATGACTTTTCAAGAGTGGAACGGAACATGTGGAATGAAACAGGAACGTTCCGAGTGGAATTTAGCCAAAAAATTCGGAACGGATTGAGATTTAAAATGAGATGAAATTTATTCCGTTTTGTTCCTTTTTTGAATTGGTATGGAACGTTTCGGCCATTCCGGGCGAAACGGAACGAAATTGACAACCTTGTTCCTAACTAGCATGGAGATGCAACTTTGTAATCAATTATGATATAGTCAAGGTTGTTAAAATTGCGTTTTGACTCGTAAAATTATATGATTTTACGAGTCAAAACATGCTTTACGTGCTGAATCGTTTGAAAAAATCAAAAATTGGTGAAATCGTTAAAATCGGGTGAAATTGCGTAAAATTGCGATTTCAGGACCGATTTTACGATTGTAACAAAATGCATGCACTGAAACAAAATGTCCCCCCATGGTCCAGTTGTCAGGCGCTTATTGGCTGTGGAAATGCAGAGTCATGCCACGTGTTCTTCACTCTTCAGTCACAAAAGAGTCTTCAGTGTTTAGTCTTCACTCCTTCTCTCTCATCGAACAAATCCCTAATCCCCTTTTCTAATTAACCAACCAGGCACCGACAACCACAAAAACAACGGCAACGATCTCCACAAAAGCGGTCACGGTCACGATCCAGTCTTCACTCCTTCTCTTTCATCACTCCAGTCTTCACTCTAGATTCCAGTCATCAGTGCTCACGGTCGCGGCTTCCTTTTCATCAACAACGACGACGATCTCCTCAACAGCTCACGGCTTCGAGCTTCCTCTTCAATCTTCATCAACAGCGGCACGTTGGCAACGATCTCCTTTCTTTCCCATCATCAACAGCTGACGGCTTCCTCTTCATCAACAACAGCAGGCGACATTAGGCCTCTTCACCGGCAGTCGTTCAGGCTTCATCATCAACGACTCTTCACCGTAAGTTGATTTTGCCTTCATCATCATCACTGCAGTAGTTGATTTTGCCCTGTAAATCGTAATTGTATATTTTCCTGTAATAGATTTTGATTTTGCCTTGTTACCCTGTAATTATTAATTACAGTTTTGATTTTGCCCGGTCCTGTAATTTGTATATTTATAATGTTGAATTGAATTGAATGGAATTGATCGGGTGAAATTGGACTAAAAATTATTGAATTGGTTGAATTGAATGCCATTTCAGTATATATCTTGACTGAATTAATTGGACTGAATTGAATTGAATTAATCGGGTGAAAATTGGACTGAAAACTGTTGAATTGGACTGAATTGAATGCCATTTCAGTGTTATAGGACTGAATTAAATTGAATTGAATTAATGGGGTGAAAATTGGACTGAAAATTGTTGAATTGGACTGAATTGAATGTCATTTCAGTATTATAGGATTGAATTAATTGGACTAAATTGAATTGAATTAATGATTTTAGGATTCCATTTCAATTTTATAGTTTTTTGAATTGTTATGTATAACAAAAAGTTAATTACAAGCATAAAATGTTAATGTATTTTAAAATTCCTTACGATTTTACAATTTTACCATCTATTTTTACGATCCGAGTTCGTATTGTATTTTTCGTGCCGTGTCAAAATTGCGATTTTAACAACCTTGGATATAGCTCTAATCTATACAATGTCGCGCTTTTGGCTAAGGGATGATTCCCTAGGGAGCAGTGAAATATTTTTATGTTTGTTCGCTTTCTATCATTGAACTCAATATTGATATTTTATTATACTGATAATGACAGGTGGCCTTGGTTATCTGAATTGAATTAGGAGACTTCATCACCCTTCCATGAATACCCACCAAAGAAGAGGAGAAGGAATGAGGGAAAGATTGAAAAGATAGAGGCGAAGGTTATAGATGATGAGGATTCTTTGGAAGAGATGGGAAGAAATATGGGTGCTTTTAGTGTTAAGTTGGCCACCTACATGGAAAAGGAGAATGGCACCTAAAGCTTCATGTTCTAAACGATAGTCTCTTCGTTAGTTAAGATTAGAAAAGGTTGGTTGGTTTTAGTTCTCGATACCAACACTAGAAAAAGTTGGTTCCAACACAATCAATTATTAGGATAAGCGACTCCCTCTAACATTATATAGACTATAAAAGAGAGAGATGCTATGATGATATGGTTAAGGAATAACACTTTGGAACTTTGACAAACTAGAGTAGAGATGTTTGGTGTTATAATTTATTTTTGGGCTATTTTTTTAATTTTTTTTCTTTCCCATAAAAAAATAAATAATAATAGCAAGAAGACTGATATTTTAGAAAAATCTTGTTGAGGAAGGATATGGTTAAGGAATAACACTTTGGAACTTTGACAAACTAGAGTAGAGATGTTTGGTGTTATAATTTATTTTGGGCTATTTTTTTAATTTTTTTTCTTTCCCATAAAAAAATAAATAATAATAGCAAGAAGACTGGTATTTTAGAAAAATTTGGTCGAGGAAAGATTTCATATGTAGAAAAATCAAGCTGCAATTTTAGATAGAATCGAGAGCCTAATTGTATCCTATTATACTCAAAACTAGAGAGATAATGCAGATTTAATGTCAAATTAAATGATCATTGGACAAATCTACATAAAAATTAAGTCAAAGGACATAATTAGATTCTTAATAGGCCAATTTAATTTAATCATAGATCAAATTTAAGGTTTAATTATGTTTTAAAATTAATTTAGGTCCAGCTAAAGGATTTAATTAGGTGCAATGATTTAATTATACTTTAAATGGATCAAATTAATTTTATTAGGGGCTTAGTTGGTGAAAAATTAAGTTTTGGAGTCTAATTTGGGCTTAATTGAGAAGATTGAAATTTTAGAAGACCAAATTTAATTTTTACCAAGTTAATTGATTGAAATCAAAGGTAAAATTGCAATAAAATCAAAAGTTTAGGGTCAATTAGGGGTCAAATTGAAGAAATTCACAACCAATGACCATTTTAAAAAACACGCTGGATTCTAGGGACCCAATTGATTGAAATCAAGGGTGAAATTGAAGAGAAATGAAAGTTTAGTGGTCAATTTGCATAAATCCAAGACCAATGACCAAAATAAAAAAAAGGCACTGAAATTTAGGGCTGACATTGAGGTTCGACAAGGGCAAAATTGCATAAAATTGGTCTGACATTGTTCTACACCCTAAAGTAGGTATCACCGACCAACTACCCCTACAGCTGCCACGACGCCGTCCCAAAGTGGTCAACTCGACCAGCTTTAGCTCCTAACCTTTTCAAATCATGATATCACCTTTGAGTCAACAGTTGGGATCCTTCCCAAATGAATCAAGGGCCAGGATTTGTCCTCAAAAGAGACAAAGTGTCCCTCTTCCACCCTCTTATAAATAGGGATGGATTCCATGACTTACGGGGAAAGAAATCAAGGTTCAAAGTTAGCAATAAACCATCACCTCCCTAGTTATTACATCACTTTTTTTCTCTCTTCATTTTTGCTCCCATCTAGCGGCACTGCCATCTTTGGCCACCATGCACAACCTTCTCCACGGCAATAACCACCTCACCTCTGCCAGGTAACCTCCTTCTCTTTTCCTTCTCCTTTTTCTTCTTTCCCTTCCCTTGCATGCATTTTGCATGCTAAATAATTAGCATGGTCACTGTGCCAGGCCAGTGACCAAATGGGCTTGGTTTGGACCTGTTTTAGCTTAGCTCATATGGATAGACCGAGTCCAACCCAGACCAAAACAAATGAGGGAAGGATGTTAGGACAATAGTCAGCCCAACCCAACTAAGTCGGGCTGGACCAATCTCGATCTAACCCGATTTATATTTAATAATAATAATAATAATAATAATAATAATAATAAAATCCAAAATTTTTAAGAACTTTCAAATAATAATAATAATAATAATAATAATAATAATAATAATAATAATGTTTTTCTACCACTTTTGCATAATATCAGGCCATATATTTACACTGTAAAATACAGATCTAATATTATAATACCTAGTTTTCTCCAAAACGTTTTTTTAAAAAAATTGAAAATTCAAAAAAAATTCAAAAACTTTAAAATTACTTTACTCTTTAAAAAAATAAAATAAAAAACAGAAATTATTTTGTTTTTGTGCATACGACAAGATCCTAAAAGTTTTTCAATCATATTTTTATAAAATAAGCAAATAAAAACGCATTTTTCTCATGTTTTACAAATGCAAAATAAATATCGTAACTAGTTTTTTATTATTCGTTAGGGGTTGACCAAAATATCAAAAACCCTTCACCAATCATTTTGTTCATTTTATATTTAAAGTGTTAGAGTTTAACTATAAAATTTAATATTTGAGAGTGTAAAACTATACAGTACAATATATCCCTTGAGTATTAAAGATACAAAGAAACAAATGCGATGCTAAAAATTAGACTTTAAAATAATTAGGATTTAACCCAATAAGGTAGAGATTTCCTCTTGAAGGGAGATCTACCTTGAATCTTAAATAAAACCAACAGACAAGAACACAACTTAAAATAATAATCAAACAACAATACAGATTACCTTAGGTAGGGTGTATTGGGGGTGATGCGTCTTCCCTTTCTACAACCAGTCACTTACTCGAACTCTCGTAGACCATAAGTTTCCTAGTAACCATAATACTAGTTGGCGACTCCTGAACCTTATAATCATAATTTTATGATTATACCCCAAAACCCATTTCCAACACCCCATTTATAGGAGGCAGACCCGTCGTCACTTGATGCCCCATAATTTCCTGAAAACCTCAACATGGAATGCAAGATAAACCTCTCCATGTGAGTATCATTAGTTATATTTTATTTGTACTCATTCTTATATCATATGTCTTTCTTTCTAGAGGATTTTCAATTGCAAGTATTATTTACTAGATGATGGGAGGTAAAAGATCATATATGACCCAAGTTATGGATGCGTTCAAATTATAAAGCCTTTTAGATTTGGTTCCTAAAGACTACACAAGTTGGATGGATGGTGTGATTTCCAACAAGCTTAATTTACCCCTCACACATCAATTATCCAGTGATAGGTTTGCCTGTGTTTTTTCTTTGGATATAAATTTGTTGGCTTCTAGAATTGATACTAAAATTGTCCAACTAGGCGTGTCAATCTATCTTTCACTCTAATAATCTCTTAATAAATAGGTTATCAATTAATCAATTATACATTCTAAAAAGGAGAAACTACTCCATAAGAATTTAATCCAGAGAGAAAGTAGATAGTAACCTTATAAAATCAAGCAAGGTGTGGGGATTTAAGACCTCAAACCCTAAGAAAAAGTGATAAGTTTTAGTTTAACACTATACAAGGAAAATGACAAGTTTATTGTAGAAGGCGAAAGAAAGGAATTGTGGGGATTATAAAGTGTAGAAAAAATAAAGAAAATAAGTAAATAAAATTGAAAACGATAAACGATACTGAAATTGGTAAAAAATAATAATTAAAATTGCATATATAGGGCTGGCCATCATTCATAGTGACAATATAACCCTTTATGATTATATTCCGATACCCCAGCAAAGAAGATAGAGGATTTGGATGTATTAATTTCAAGGCCAGAAGACTCCCCAAAAATTATAAGCTGCTGGAGGAGGATGTTAACAGAGGTCATGTCACAACGGCAAAGCAGGAGAATTTTTGACAACACTAGCAAATCGGTTGAGGCTGTTTTCAGAAAATTTCAGATTCTATTTTACACTATATTGTATTTTCATGAAAAAAATCCCCTGGCTTACAATGTTGCATTCTGATTG